>UMDV01000932.1_pt1 | contig 19417 bp, 17 predicted proteins | sample 1964571 | NCBI WGS metagenome assembly UMDV01 (sample SAMEA4836002, study PRJEB28245) | human gut metagenome | biome: gut microbiome; material: fecal sample | place: Denmark | collected 2008 | reverse complement strand
TCCGGTACCATGTCTGTCCGGAATCTCAACAAGAAGCGGCAGGCGATGGTTCAGACGCACATCATCAATGATTTCCGGAAATTCACGGCCAAACTTCTCAGTCAGAAGAATAATGCCATTTTCCTTATTTGCGATAGCATCTTCCAGTGCCCTTCTAAGTTCCTCCCGCTCATGTACCACAACACCCTCTACTCCTGCCAGTCTCATACCGGTGTAGGTGTCAATATTATCACTGATTAAAAACATTTTCATAAATGCCCGCTCCTTTCCCATTCTATCCTGCCGCTGTTTTTAGTCCAATTTAACCAAGACGTCCTAAAATCATGAAAGAAATAATCAGACCATAAAGTGCAATACCTTCTGCCATGGCTACGAAAATCATAGATTTACCAAATAAAGAACCATCTTCGCTGATTGCTCCAAGTGCTGCACTTGCTGAACTTGCTACCGCAATACCGGAACCGATACCGGAAAGACCGGTAACGAGTGCTGCACCGATGTAGCCAAGACCGGTTGCAAGACCAGATGCTGCTGCGTCAGATGCTGCGTTTGCTGTCACTGTTCCGCCAAGCATAACAACAGTTGCTACAAGTAAGGTTCCAAAGAAAAAGAAACAATTCACCCCAAGAGATGTTTTATAACGTTTTTTGTTTTTCTCTCCAAGGAAAAATGCTCCAAATGGAAGAATAATACTTAAAATTAATGCTGCTGCAATTGTAATTTGAATAATACCTGTCATAATAAAAGTCCTCCTTGCTCTCGCTTCTGTTTTTACTTAATAAAATATTTTTACTTAATGATTTGTTTTTACATTTTTTAAAAATGGCTTAAATTCACGTCCACTACCCTTATAGAAACGGCTGAACATCTCATAATATTCCAGACGAAGAACCTGAATTCCTACAATCAGACCTTCCATAGCACATACAAATGCATTTCCAAGAATAATAATCAGCCAGTTGATACTGCCTCCGCTCTCTGCTCCCGCAAGCATCAATACAACTCCCATCATTGCGGCATGGCTGACTGCAAATGCCCCCACACGCACGAAAGAAAGTGTATTCGAGAGATAACTTAACATTACCTCAAACAACTCAAAGAAACTTTGAACAAAATACATTGCTTTTCCGCCCTCAATTGCCGGTGTTTTCTTTTCCACAATACGGGTCAACGGCTCTTTTAACATAATTAAAATCAGAGGAATTACAAACATTACAACTAATACTACTGTTGCCGGAAGTGCATGTCCTGTGATATAAAGTAAAATCGTAACGGTCAATGCGCCATAAAATACCAATCCACAAATTGCATTCTGGCTGAAAATTATATTTTCGATATCTCGACTTCTTACTGCATTGATAACGTTAAATATCATCGTAAGCAGAATCAGGAACATACCAAATACAATTGCAACTACGAATACCGTATTCATATTTCCAAGACCCGGTATCAACAGCATTGCCTCCGATGGTTTCAGCCACAAGGCGGGGATTAAATCCTCAAATCCAAAAAAACTTCCATACATAAAACCAAATATCGTAGAGAACACACCTGCACAGCCGATAATCGCTGCCAAATCCATGTTTTTAACTTTATAAAGGATGAGTCCACCGATTGCTAATAATAATCCCTGTCCGACATCTCCGAACATCGCCCCAAAAATAAAGGAATAGGTAATTGCCACAAAGATTGTTGGGTCCATCTCGTTGTAGGCGGGAAGTCCATACATCTTAATATACATTTCAAATGGCTTAAATATCTTCGGATTTTTCAGTTTTGTAGGCGGTTGAACATTGATGTTATACTTATCATCTTCAATAATACAAAACAGATTTGCATCATTTTCAATTTCTTTTGCAAATGCGATAGAATCTTCTTCCGCCATCCATCCGCATAAAATATAAAACGTTTCGTGATGCTCTTTTACGCAGGCCGCCACTTTACGTACATCAAAGTTAACCGACAGTGCACTTAATTTCTCTTTTGCAGAAAAAACAGATACTGCATCTTTTTTCAACAATTCAGAAGCCTGGCTCTTATATTCTGCAATTTTCTTATCCACTGCATTTAACTCTACCCTTAACTTATCGTAGATTTCCTGTGGAGTTCCATAGTAATAATCTTTCTTTAAATAAATTCGTTCAAAATGCAGAGAAGAAAAAACTGCATCGACTTCTTCCATCCTGGTCCACGGCACAAAATAAACACCCCACACATACTCATCTTCGTGGCACGGATAAAACCAAGTGTCCAGACTATCATATACATAAGCCTTAAACTTTTCATAGTATTCTCTGGCAATTCTTCCAAACCTCGCCTGCACAAAACGATAATGCACCAGCTGGTCAATATCGCCTGGAAGTTTTAAAAACGGACTGACCAGATTTAAATCTTCTACTATTTTCGTTCGTTTTTTGTTTTCTTCTTCACACTTTACATTAATTTCCGACAGCTCACTTCCAAGTCTGTCAATCAATTCCGTAGCTTCTTCTAAAGAGATATCCCGTAATTTCAGCTGTTTTTCCTCTCCAAGAAGTCCCGTAAATTCTTCTGCTTTTGCAAGCACCTCTTTATACGGATTAATCTGTATAAAAGGAGACAGGTTTTGTACCTGATTCAGCTGTGCCATTGCATTTTCCAGATGAATCTCATATTTTGCCAGATATTGGTTAACCACTCGGTCAATATCAGCCTTCGGACCAGTAATGCTTAAGAACTTCATTTTCTCAATCATGTCTGCTACCTCCGGTTTAATTTCTATGAATATATTCCAATGTCTCAGCCGGAGCCAAACCATAGCGGATACACTCAATTGCTGTTGTCAGCCGGTCCACCTCATGCTCCTTATGATAGAAATAGGAATATATCATGATTACAGAATGTGGATACTTTCTTGCTTCCTTCTCTAAAATCGTCCTCATGCTGAAATTATAATATTCTTCCAGCTTATCAGGTGTCAGTTCCGGATAATGCTTTTTATATGCCGTAGTATCAAGTGCCCTGCGAAACTCCTCCTCATCCACAGCTTCCACAAGTTCTGTAATTTCCTTTGTTGAAAGTTTGTAACGCACCGGACTGAGCAATGCATAAATATCTGCCGGTGCCATGTGGTAATATTTCTTGGAACGATAAATCCACTGCAGATTTAACATATCAAATTTATTACCATAAGCCTTTATAATCTCTTCTAAATCTCTCTTCTTAAACAGTTTATCTTTCATTCTCCAGATATTTGCAAAATAATACTGGTCAAGCGCCATTCCATAATCAAACAACAATGGATGATACTCCTGTCCAATCCTTGAAAGCGGTGCATAATACTCTGTTCCTTTTAAATTAGAAACAAATTCTTCAACCGTTGCTGATTTGGTCAGTTTCTCTAAATTTAATTTGGAATGTTTATCAAAGAAATCCTGAAACAGTGATAAATCAAGTCCATCTCCACTTCCATCAAAGATTTTTCTCAGACAGTCCTTCATAACCGCAATTTCATATCGTTTAAAATACAAATCCATAAAGGTTCTCTGCGATGGATTTGCGAACCGGTAAATCTTTGCAAAATTTTGATGGATGGTATGGGTCAGAAGTTTTTCAATCTCTCCACGATGCAGACTGCTTTCATCGAGATCCGCCCACAGCTTTGCAAATCCAGGCTGTCTTTTTAAATATGCAACTACCTGTGTCACGGATTCCATCTGTGCGATTTCCTGATATTGTTTTTCTGTCATCAGCCGGCTCTGCATCGCTCGGATTTTTGTTGAAAGACCACTGTAAGATAACAGAGTTCCCATAATATCACATCCTTAATATTTTGTCGTATAACTCCTGCACCATTGCCTCGGCACGCTGTTCGTATCCGGCTTCCATTTTTTTTAAGGTTGCCTCCGTCTGCTGTTTCTGTAAAAGCAGTTCCTGCTCCATATCCACTTCAAGCCCTTTTCGTATCCCCTCCAATTTTTCTTCTGTCTTTTTGTCCACCTCATCATCAAAGGCTTTTATCCTGGCTTCATTTTCTAAAGAAAGGCTTTTTTTCTCCTCCACCACATTTTCCATTATTTTGGAGGCAGCCAATTCTATTTCTGCCAGCTTACTAATTACATCATCCATGCAAGCTCCTCCTTGTTTTAAGTGAAATCTTAAGTTAAACTATTTTTTAACTATATTCTACTACTTGTCTCCTATCATACACTATTTTCAGAAAAAATCCATAGATTTTTTCATAAATTTTCTATTAAATTATACAACTTTCCTAAACTCCTCCTGCCTTTTTTGTCTATTTTTCTACATCTTTCTTCCGTTTTGACGAATAGGCTTTGACAAACAATTTCAGATTCAGTATACTGTATCAGATATTAGTCACGATATATAAATTACGATAGAAAGGCTGGAACAAAATATGCGTTTAAGAAATATTCCAGGAGCAAAGGATGCCATCGAAAGCAGTCCTTATGTCATTCACGAACCGGCACAAAATAAAGGTCGTTGGAATGAAATCTTTAAAAACAATCATCCAATCCACATTGAAGTTGGAATGGGAAAGGGACGTTTTTTAATGGATCTTGCTTCCCAGAATCCGGATATCAACTATATCGGATTTGAAATGTACGACAGTGTTCTTCTGCGTGCTCTTCAAAAAATGGAAGAACGTGCCGAAAATGGAAACACTCTTCCAAATGTTTACTTTGTCCGCACGGACGCAAGAGAACTTCCACTCATTTTTGACGCAGGGGAAGTCGATAAAATTTATCTGAACTTTTCAGACCCATGGCCAAAAGAACGCCATGCTAAACGCCGTCTTACTTCACGTCAGTTTTTAGAACGCTATGATGCAATCTTAAAATCAGACGGAGTCATTGAATTTAAGACCGACAATCGCCCGCTCTTTGATTTCTCTTTAGAGGAAGTCAATGAAAGCAAATGGCATCTGGTCGAATGGACTTACGACCTCCATCACAACGAAAAAATGAATGTCGGTAATATTATGACCGAATACGAAGAAAAATTCTCTTCTGAGGGAAATCCAATCTGTAAATTAATTGCAGCAAGATAAGATTTCTTTTCATATACTTAAATAAAAAGGAATCTTTGCTTTGTCAAAAAAGAAATCTTTACAGACCACACTCTCTATCTGGGCTTACACCAATCGAAAAATGGGAACACAGGCGGCACGAATTATGAAGGCCGCCATGGAAGCCGAGAAATCGCTGCAATATTTGAAGAAAAAACGCTAAAAAACTCTAATTGATGCCTACGAATTGCTTCGCTGTAAAACAGCTCTCGCAATTCTATAAACATTCAAATTCCGCTGATTTACTACGTAAATCGCTACATTTTCATGTTTAGGCGGCCCCAAAGTCAAAAATCTTGTCGTGCAAGCCCGAACGATTTTTGAACTTTTTGACCTTAGCATCATGTTTTTAAATAAAAACAAAAAATACAATAAATTCCCCTTGCATTTTTTCGTTTATTCCAGTATAATAAGTTTTGCATTAAAGAAATGGAATAACGAATGCGCTTTTAGCTCAGTTGGTAGAGCAGTAGACTCTTAATCTATTTGTCCAGGGTTCGAGTCCCTGAAGGCGCACTAAAAGCACTGTTTTTGCAGAGACTTGATACTGCGGGGACGGTGTTTTTTTGTGTCCTTTATGAAGTTTTATAGAATTTCATTATTTTCTGATATTATATTTAGTTTTCTCATGATTTCATACAATTTAAGTGTTTATTCCCCAATAATTGAATTTGACTCTCGTGATTTTTTTGTCCACAAAGTTATCCACAAATCCACTTTTATAACTTATGCACAAAACGTCTGTTTGGCTCGAATCTTATGTAAATCAAAAAAGTTATCCACATTTTCCACACGAATGTGGATAACTTTGTGGATAACTTGATTTTACAGCCTTTTATCCACAATAAAATGTGGATAACTTTTTCCGTATTTTTCGTGATTTTGACCACTTTTTAAAATCTTTTGTGCACTTTTTTTCCGTGAATATTCTGAAAATTATATTTCTTATCCGAGAACTTTTACCCCGCCTTTTTGACGTACTTTTAATACCTGACAAGAACCATGTCCAAATACTTTGTCCATTCTTCTCTTATACTCTTCTACGAAATCATTTTCTACGAATGCCTGAATTGTTCCGGCAAATCCACCACCATGTACTCTGCACACGCCATGTTTTCCTAAAATTCTCTCACTTCCTGCGAGTGCAACAGAAACGGCCTGCTGATTTAAGTCATTTGTGGTATATACATTCTGAAGATATTTAAAAGAAGAGTTACCGGATTCTTTTACCAGTTCAAGAAATTCTTTGAAGTCTCCTGCTTTTAAAGAATCCACTTCTTTCTGTACTCTGATTTCTTCTTCCATAAAATGAATCGCACGAAGCACCGGACGGTCTCCTAACAGACCACGCATTGCAGAAATCTGGTTATAAAATTCTTCTTCCGGAACTTCTCTTAAGAAATTCTTTTTAAAGAATTTCGCTACTTTTTTCATATCTGCCGGAATCTGTGCATAATCATCTGTCAAATCTGCATGAGATGCTTTTGTATCTACAATACATAAGCTGTACTGATAAGCTTCAAAATCAGATGGTACTTTTTCTACTACCGGCTCTTCCGGATTTTTAAAATCAATATGAATCATACCACCAACGGAACATGCCATCTGGTCCATCAGTCCGCATGGCTTGCCAAAGTATACATTTTCTGCAAACTGACCGGACTGTGCAATCACTACCGGGTCAATTTTTTCGTCATTAAACATACCGGAAAGAATGGTTCCCACGATTACTTCAAAAGCTGCTGAGGATGAAAGTCCTGCACCAATCAATACATCGCTGGTTACGTAAGCCTGAAATCCTTTTACTTCATAACCCTTTCCTTTTAAATCTGCGGTTACACCACGGATTAAAGCAGCAGTTGTTCCTTCTTCTTCATGTCTGGCTTCTAAATCATCAATCTCAACATCCACCATGTCATATCCTTCAGACATTACATGAATATTTTCGTCTTTTGAAGCTCCTACTACTGCGAGTGCATCCAGATTGATAGAAGTTGCAAGTACCATTCCATGTTGATGGTCTGTATGGTTTCCACCTACTTCACTTCTTCCCGGAGCGCTATAGATTTCCACTTCGCCTTCTCCGAATGTTTCCTCATATTTTTTGATTGTCTCAATATAACGTTTTCTCTGATAGTCCAGTTTTTCCGCATCCACATATAAATCTAAGAGAACGCTGTCATATTTTCCCTGTTCCAGTTCTTCTACCAGTACTTTTGTGTTTTTCATCAAAAAGTTCCTCCTTAATCCTCTTTTTGCCATGTGTTATTATGTGTTTCCCTGTCCCTTATGCAAGTTCAGATAGATATTTCTGCGCACTGTAAACTGCATTTGCGCCATCTGAAACCGCTGTCACCACCTGGCGCAGCGCCTTTGTCCGGATATCTCCTGCTGCATAAATTCCCGCAACATTGGTTCTACAATCTTCCTCCGCTGCGATATAGCCTGCTTCGTCGAGTTGAATCAAGTTCTGAAATTCTTTGGTATTCGGAACTGCTCCAACTGCAACAAACACTCCATCTACCGAAAGCTCACGTTTTTCCTGAGTCTTCTGATTCTTTATCTGAAGTGTTTCTACCTCACTGTTTCCCTTTATCGCTTCTGCTACAGTATCCCACAAAATCTCAACATTTTCAAGTTTATCAAGGACTGACTGCAGAGATTTGGATGCTTTTAACGAATCTCTCCTGTGAATCATGTACACTTTTTTACAAATGCGTGAAAGGAAAATCACATCTTCCACTGCTGAATCTCCGCCTCCGATTACTGCTGTCACCCGCTCTCTGAAAAATGCACCGTCACAGGTTGCACAATAAGAAACACCCATTCCCTGAAATTCTTCTTCTCCAGGAATCCCAAGCAGCCTCGGGCTTGATCCTCCTGCAAGAATCACAGTCTTAGCAAGATATTCTCCCTTTCTCGTGATTACTTTTTTAAGCTTTCCATCTAACTGAATTTCCTGTACTTTATCTCTTACAAACGGAACTTCAAATTTATCTACGTGTTCCCGGAATTTTTCACCCAGCTCATATCCGCCGATTCCCGGCAGCCCCAGATAGTTATCCACCTCATAGGTTTTTACAATCTGTCCACCGCTTGCAAAATCTCTCTCAATCACCAGCACAGAAAACTCTGCACGCTTTGCATAAACCGCCGCACTCATTCCTGCCGGACCTGCTCCGATAATTACCATATCATAAATTTTTTCTTCCATAGCTGTTATCTCTTCTTTCTTAAATTTATTCCTGTTCCGGAAGAGTATCACTGCCTGACATTGCAGAAGCCTCTACACTTTTTTCATCCTCTTCCGATAACATTTTCTCTTCCAGTCCTTCCGGACTGTTACTCAGCTCAATTTCACGCACCAATTTTAAATTTTTATCTACAAAAATCCGCACATAATCCCGTTTTTCTTCATCTGCATAAAGATAATAAGAAACTCCTTCTTCGTCCTCTTTTGTTTCATATTTTGCATCCGATAACGCTTCTTTCATACTTTCTTCATTCATTCCAAGCGTAATCCCTCTGTAAATCTGAATCGGCACTTTTGTCACATCAAAATCTCCATGCAGATTGGTAAGAAAACTATTTTTAATCGGAACTGCACTCTTAGAGTAATTATTCACAACACCATATAACGTCTGTCCGTCTTTTTCCAATGTTACATAGCCATGGCGTCCTGCCTTTACCGAAGTATCGGAACCTTCTTCATCGATTTTCCATCCTTTTTTGATAAATTCAGAAACCGGTGCCGGAAGCTGATAAAAATCTCCATCAAACTGCACGATAAAATCCAGTGGATTCTCTGAAAAAGCTTCCGGAGCCTGATAGTCACTCACTTCTTTTGGCACGTCTTTGCTGGTTTCTTCCGGTTCAGAATCCCTGTAATTTTTCAGCACTGCTTTTTCAAGGACTTCATCTTCAATGTCAAATACCAAATCCGCTTTCTTATAAATTCCATATTCATAGGTTACATAAACCCAGTCTTTTTCCTCATACTGGTCATCCGGGTCTCCATACGCATCTAAAACATCATCTAACGTGGATTCTCCCACTGTGATTTTTCCAGGCAGTTGATAAACCATATTATCCTTATCTGTATTTTCCAGTGTCACTCCCCCAACACTGCATGCGCCAAGCTGCTGTTTTTCTCCATCCAGATTCACAATATCCACAATCAGTTCTTTTTCCTCGTTCTTTAATGTCTCCCCCTCCAAAAACGAATCACCATCCAGCATTTCTTCCGACTCGGCACGCTCATAAGACCATCCAGTCTCCTTCCAATCATCCAGCGCCTGCGGCAAATGAAAAACCGTATCATTTATTGCAAATTCAAAATCATATAAGTTCTTCGACAGTTTTACATCATAGTTCTTCTCTTCTTCTGGCGTGTCTTCCGTTTCGTCCCGTGATGTTTCTTCTCCCTTTCCGGTCTGTGGTTTTTCCTGTGTGTTCTGGCATCCTCCAAGTATCATTCCCACTGCCAGAAATAAAACCAGCATCTTCTTTTTCACCTTACATTTCCTCCCTTATTTTAGAGTTCACTTCTTCATTAGCTTATCACAAGTCTCTGCCTTTTTCCAGCAGAGGCTTTTTCCAATTTGTCTGTATTGGTAAAGCAGACATTCGCAATCCGCTTCGCTACTTGCTCATGAACGCAGTCGCTTCGCGATTTGCGCACTTGAAGCAGGGGAATGTTTATCTGCATTCATACTCTTTCATTTTTTTCATAAACTAATAAAGAATTCTCAAGCTTTAAGAGGACAGTTCTTTGAAAAATTTCCTACATAACAAATATCGAATCTTGATTTTCATTTTTTGCTTCTTTCTTGTTTTTTCTATCATCTTTTTGAAAAAAATCGAACCCACTCTGGAAAACAAACAGTTTGAACACTTTACCGATTCTATTTTTACTTCCGAACTTTCTTCTAATACTTTAAATCTGCATTATACGCTTGCACATCCCGAGAAATTTGGAATCAAGGATTATAAAATCAGTCTTGGCTCAATGAACGAAAAAGCTCATTCTAATTCATTTTCTAAATTAAAATCCAATCAAAAACGCCTGAAAAACTTTCACTATCAAAAACTTTCCAAAAAAAACCAGCTGACTTATGATATTCTCTCTCTGGAATTTTCCACGCAGCTTTCCGGTGAAAACTTTTTCTGGCTTCAAGAACCCTTAAGTCCTCATCTCGGAATTTCTTCCCAGCTTCCGATTCTGCTTGCCGAATACACCTTCCGCACAGGAAACGATATCAAAGACTATTTTTCTCTGCTCTCCTGCCTCCCCGACTATTATAACGAACTGGCAGAATTTGAATCTCAAAAAGCGAAACGTGGACTCTTTATGAGTGATGCTTCTTTGGAGCGCCTGCTTACACAGTGTCAGACCATGCTCTCCTCGGATTATCTTGCTTCTGCTTTTAAAGATAAGATTAATTCACTTCAAAATGCTGATACACTTACCAAAAAACAGGCAGATTCCTATCTAAGCCTCCATGAAAAATTAATCCATACCTGCGTGATTCCTTCCTATCAATCACTTTCAGAAAAGCTTTCTGCTCTAAAAGGCAGTGAAAAAAATGACAGAGGGCTTGCCGGTTTTCCAGATGGTACTGCCTATTATCACTATCTGATTCAAAGTCAGGTCGGAGATTTTCGCAGTACCAACGAAATCGAAGAACGGCTTTTTACCCAGCTTGCCCTTGATTACCGCCAGATGCAGACTCTGCTCTCCCAAAATCCATCCCTTGCACAAAATCTTTCTGTTTTTTCTCTTTCTGCCACACCAGAAGAAATGCTTTCCTATCTAAACAAAGCCATGCAGACGGATTTTCCTGATTTAGACAGTCCCAAGTACGAAGTGAAATATGTTCCCACCTCAATGGAAGAATTTTCCAGTCCCGCTTTTTATCTGACTCCACCTGCGGATACCTTAAGTCCAAATACCATTTATATCAATCAAAGTTCACAGATAAATCCTGCCGAACTCTTTACCACACTTGCCCATGAAGGCTTTCCGGGACACCTCTATCAGACTTTATATTATGGAAATCAAAATCCTGCTCCTATCCGAAATCTGCTCGGATGCAGTGGCTATATTGAAGGCTGGGCGACTTATGTCGAATCCATTTCCTACGGCTATGCCGCCTCCTATTTTAAAGTCGAACCAGAACTTTTACAGCTTTTATGGCAAAACCGCTCCATCAGTCTCTGCCTGTATTCTCTGCTTGATATCAAAATCCATGAATACGGCTGGACCTTAGCTCAGGTTACACAGTCTTTGCATGGATTCGGCATTGCTTCTGATGATACCTGCAAGGAAATTTACCAATACATCATTGAAAATCCTGCCAATTATTTAAAATACTATCTGGGATATCTGAATTTTATGGATTTAAGAGACTTGGCTGAAAAAAAAGCCGGTGATAAATTTGATAAAAAAGAATTTCATCGATTTGTATTAGAAACTGGACCTGCTCCGTTTCCGGTTATAGAAAAGTATGTACTGGAAAACTATTAAAAAGCAAAAAAAGATTGGGTGTACAAAATTTCTGTACACTCAATCTTTTTTATAAGAATCAAAAAACGTTCTCAAATTCAGTAAAGATTTCACAAGAATCTTCTGCTGCCCTTCATCCAGACCTTCCACCAGTGCTTTTACCATTCCATCATGAAACTCCCGATGATGCTGATACGCCCGTTTTCCTTTTTCAGTCAGGAAAATCAACACGACTCTTCTGTCCTCTTCACTTCTGACTCTGCTTACATAACCTTTTTTTACCAGATTATTAATCGCAATTGTAAGTGTTCCAACCGTGACGGACATCAGCTTTGCCACAGTTGACATATTTTTCGGTTCTCCTGTTCCAATTGCCTCAATGATATGCATATCATTCACGGATATATTTTTAAATTCAGCGGTAATCAGGGCTTTTTCTTCGATATCCATAATCTCCTGAAATAAATTCACAAGAATATCATGAAATACATCATAACGCTCCATTTTTTACCACCCCCAAATCTTTTTCTTAATTAATTCTTCTACTTAATATAATAACTGATTTGGGTTGTAAAAACAACGTAAATTTACACAACCAGAATATTTTTACATCCGGAAAAGCTTTCCGGTGGTTTTCTGTCAGTCAACACATCCGCTTCTTCTAAATTTGCAAAGGTCACGGAACTGACATTTCCAAATTTTGAGTAATCTGCAAGCACATAAGCAATTCTCGCCTGATGCAGTGCGGTCTGTTTTACCATTGCTTCACTGTAATCCGGAGTGCTGAACCCTGCCCTTAAGCTGATTCCATTTACACCAAAAAAGGCTTTTGAAAAATGCAGTCTCTGAATATTTAAGATTGCCTGATTTCCTACCACAGCTTCGGTTGTCCCTTTTAATTCTCCGCCAATCAGATGAACTTTGAATCCCTCTGCTGCCAGACGCTGTGCATGACTGACAGCATTGGTCACAAACACTGCACTCTTTTCTGTGATGTATTCAATCATTCGTCCCGTTGTTGTTCCGGCATCTAAGTAAACAAACTCATTTGGTGAAATCAAAGATGCGGCATACTGCGCAATCCGGCTTTTTTCTTCTTTATTTACACCTGATTTCTGAGCCACAGAGGGCTCAACAGTTGTAAATCCGGAATCCACTGCAACTGCTCCCCCGAATACTTTTACCAGTTTTCCGGCTTTATCCAGTGCAGTTAAATCCCTTCTTATTGTTGATTCTGAAATTCCAAGTAACTCTTTTAATTCTGTAACGGTAATACTGTTTTTCTCATTCAGACATTTCAGTATTACTTCATAACGTTTCTCCGTCAGCATAATTTCCTCTCTTATATTCTTCAACATTTGTCTCAAGAATGATTTTTCGAATCGGAAGGATGCTTCCCGGTGATACAGACAGTTCATCTACACCCATAGCCAGAAAATCTTTTGTCAAAGAGGTATCTGCTCCAAGTTCTCCACAGATTCCTGCCCAGATTCCTGCTTTGTGTGCATTTTCCACAGTCATCTTAATCATAGAAAGCACAGCTGGATGATGTGCATTATAAAACAGATCCAATTTCGGATTCTGACGGTCAATTGCAAGTGTATACTGTGTTAAATCGTTTGTTCCAATACTAAAGAAATCGACTTCTTTTGCAAGCTCCCCGCTCACCATAACGGCTGCTGGTGTCTCAATCATAATTCCCTGCTGTGGATTTCCAAATTCAATTTCTTCTGCTGTTAGTTCTGCTTTTACTTCTTCTACGATTTCTTTAATTCGTTTTACTTCCCAAAGACTTGTAATCATCGGGTACATAATCGCAAGATTTCCATAAGCACTTGCACGAAACAGCGCACGAAGCTGTGTCTTGAAAATTTCGGTCTGGGTCAGGCAGATACGGATTGCACGATATCCCAGTGCCGGATTTTCTTCCTTTTCCATTTTGAAATAATCACACTGTTTATCCGCGCCGATATCTAACGTACGGATAATCACACGTTTTCCTGCCATTGTCTCAACTGCAGTCTTATAAATCTTAAACTGTTCTTCTTCAGTCGGATAATCTTCTTTTTCCAGATAAATAAATTCACTTCTGAAGAGTCCGATTCCACCTGCATCATTCTGTACGACAGTTGCTAAATCTTTTATGTTTCCAATATTAGCATACAGCATGATTTTCTTTCCATCAAGTGTAATATTTTCTTTTCCTTTGAGCTGTAAGAGCAGTTCTTTCTTTTCTAATTCTTTTTTCTGACGTTCTTTCAACTCGGCAAGCGTTTCTTCATCCGGCTCTACATAGATTTTTCCATTTACTCCGTCCACTACCGCAAATTTTCCATCGACACGTTCATCCAGAGGCATCTCCGTTCCAATTAAAGCCGGAATCGCCATGGTCCTTGCAAGAATTGCGGTATGCGAATTAACCGAACCATGCACGGTTACAAAAGAAAGCACTTTATCTTTTTCTAACTGTACGGTTTCTGACGGTGCAAGGTCATCTGCCACAATAATTACCGGTTCATCCGTCACTACTTTGCCTTTTTCTCCGCCTGCAAGCAGGGAAAGGATTCTCTCAGAAATATCTTTTACGTCTGCAGCACGTTCTTTCATGTAGTCGTCATCCATGGACGAAAACATGGTAGAAAAATTATCGCTTGTCGATGCAACCGCATATTCGGCATTGACTTTCTGAGTACGGATAATATTTTCAATGGACTCATTATAGTCATCATCCTCAAGCATCATCTGGTGTACTTCAAAGATAGCAGCATTTGCTTCACCGACTTCTTTTAATGCTTTTTCATATAAACCACGAAGCTGATCTAATGCCTTCTCTTTTGCTTCGTTATAACGTGCCCACTCTTTTTCACTGTCTTCTGTACGTACACGTTTTACCTGCTGCTCGCTCTTCTGATATACACAGATTTTTCCAATTGCAATTCCACTAAATACACTTTTTCCACTATAAATCTGCATCGCTAACTTCCCCTTTCTTCCTTTAAAAAAACAGGGGTCAAAACTAATTTGACCCCGGCTTTATTTCATGTTCTGCTTTTTTCTTACAGGTTTTCTTTCACGAATGCGCTGATTGCTTCATAAGCTGCATCTTCATCTTCCCCTTCAAAAGTAAAGGTAACTTCATTTCCCTGTTTTACAGCGAGTCCCATAATTCCGAAGATTCGTTTGCAGTCTCCTGCTTTTCCGTCTTTGTTTAATTTAATTGTGCTTGCAAATTCTTTTGCCGCTTTTACAAGTTCTCCTGCCGGACGAGCATGAATTCCTTCTGGATCTGTGATTGTGTACTTAAATTCTTTCATGGTAAATTCTCCTTTTCTTGTTTTAATTTTATTTTCTTGCTTTTTATTTTCTTAATTTTAATTTTTTCTTATTCTTCTACTTTTTTCTTTAAAATTCCAAGCAGTACAGTGGAAACAATTGTTCCAACTACCAGTGCCGCCAGGTACATCCACGGATTTCCGACTACAGGGAATACAAAGATTCCACCATGTGGTGCCATTAAAGTGCAGTTGAATAACATACTTAAAGAACCTGCGATTCCGGAACCGATAACACATGCCGGAAGTACATGAAGCGGGTCAGATGCTGCAAATGGAATTGCACCTTCTGTGATAAATGCCAGTCCCATGATAAAGTTTGTAGGACCTGCTTCTCTCTGTTCTTTTGTAAATTTGTTTTTAAATAATAAAGTTGCAAGTGCGATTGCACATGGAGGAGTCATACCTCCAATCATAACTGCTGCCATGACATCGTAGTTACCGGAAGCAATTGCGGCAGTACCAAATACATAAGAAGCTTTATTAAATGGACCACCCATATCAATTGCCATCATACCGCCTAAGATAAATCCTAAAATAATCTTACTAGAACCGCCCATGCTTGTCAAACCGTTATTTAATGCAGTATTGATTGCCCCCATAATCGGTTCTACTGCGAAATTCATTAATAATCCCATAACCAGAATTCCGACTACCGGATAAATCAGAACCGGTGCAATTTTCTCAATTGCCTGTGGAAGTTTGTCACATAATTTTCTAAGTAATACAATGATGTATCCTGCTGCAAAACCTGCTACTAAAGCACCAAGGAAACCAGATTTTCCCTGAGAAGCAATCATACCACCGACAAAACCAACTGAAGTGCCGGTCTGTCACCGATTGCCATTGCGATAAATCCTGCAAGTACCGGCAGCATAAATGCGAATGCTGTACCACCGATTCCTTTAAGCATCGCTGCAACCGGAGTAATTGTACCAAAGTTTGTTCTCTGGTCAACCGGAAGGGAATTCATATCTACACTTAAACCATCAATCAAGAATGCAAGTGCGATTAAGATACCACCACCGACTACGAATGGAAGCATGTGGGAAACACCATTCATCAGCTGTGTATAAATCTGATGTCCAACTCCTCCGCTTCCCTTTGACTGACTGGATTTTTGTACTGCACCCTTTGCCTGATAAATCGGTGCATCTCCTGCCATTGCACGTTCAACGAGCTGGTCTGCCTTGCTGATTCCGTCAGATACCTGACATTCAATTAATTTCTTTCCATCGAAACGATCCATCGGAACTTGTGCATCGGCTGCAACGATAATGCAATCTGCTTCTTCAATTTCTGCTGCTGTCAGCACGTTTTTTGCTCCACCGGAACCTCTGGTTTCTACTTTAATAAAGCATCCTTTGGCTCTTGCTGCTTTTTCAAGTCCCTCTGCTGCCATGTAAGTATGAGCAATACCGGTCGGACAAGAGGTAACTGCAAGAATTTTTACTTTGGAATCTTCTTTTGCTCCTGTATCTTCAAGACGTTCATCAATGTCTGGTTTTTCATCATCGGCTTTGTCAATGATTTCCAAAAATTCTTCTACACTTTTTGCATTTCTCAGTCCATTTGAGAAATCTTCATCCATCATAAGTACAGATAACTTACTTAATACATCCAGATGTACATTATCTTTTGTATTTGGTGCTGCAATCAGAAACAGCAGAGTAACCGGCTCTCCGTCTAATGCATCGAAATCAACACCATCTTTGATTACCATTGCCGCGAGACCAGGTTTTGTTACGGCATTACATTTTCCATGAGGAATTGCAATTCCTTCTCCTATTCCTGTTGTACTTTCTTCTTCTCTTGCATAAACCTGACATCTGTAAGCTTCTTCGTCATTAATTTTTCCGCTCTTTACCATGAGGGCAACTGCTGTATCCAATGCCTCTTGCTTCGTTTTTGGCGAACAGTCAAGCGAAATACTTCTTGCATCGAGTAAATCTGTAATTCTCATACCTTTACTTCTCCCTCTCTTTCCTTATTGTTCTTTATATTCTTTTGATGTTACCTGCTCATACACAGCCTGAACCTCTTCCCTGCTTGCCAGATATTCGGAAAATGCACTTGCACTTCCGGCTGCGATTCCTGTATGGAATGCATGTCTGTAATCGTGTTTTTCAAGCCAGCCTGCAAGGAACCCTGCCACCATCGAATCTCCTGCGCCGACACCATTTACCAGTGTTCCCTTTGGTGCTTCGGCAAGATAAATACTTCCGTCTTCTGCAACGAGGGCTGCCCCCTCTCCTGCCATAGAAATCAGCACATTTCTTGCTCCTTTTTCCTGAAGTTTCTTCGCATAAGGAATGACGGATTCTCTCGTCTTTAATTCCACTCCAAAGATTTCTCCAAGCTCATGATTGTTTGGTTTAATCAAAAATGGATGATGTTCTAAGACATTTAAAAGTAAATCTTTTGTAGCATCCACTGCAATCAAAATGTTTTTCTTTTCCAGACGCTTCATGATGTTTTTGTAAATATCATCCGGTAAGCTGGATGGGATGCTTCCTGCTAAAACCAGCACATCACCTTCTTTTAGTTTATCTAATATCTGAAGCAGTTCTTCTCGTTTTTCTTTGCTGATTTTTGGTCCTTGACCGTTAATTTCTGTTCCTTCAATATTTTTTAACTTCAGGTTGATTCTTGAAATTCCATCTTCGATTGAAATGAAATCTGCCTTTACGCCAATCTCTTCGACTCTGCGCTGAATCTCTTCTCCGGTAAATCCTGCCATAAATCCAAGTGCTGTATTATCGATTCCCAGATTTTTCAAAACAATCGAAACGTTAATTCCTTTTCCTCCAGGTAATAAGAGTTCCGAATCGGTACGGTTCGTTTTTCCAAGTTCAAACCCATTCACAGAAACAATATAGTCAAGGGATGGATTAAATGTAACTGTGTAAATCATGTTTTCCCTCCTGCTCTGTTTTTTTCTTTCTCGTTCTCTCTTGCTATGACTGTATTATACAATCATTTTCATTCAAAATCAATCAAAATCAGCCATTATTAATATACGAAAATTATGGACGATTTTGGTGCATTTTGCACAAGTATGACGTTTTACGCTGATTTTGCCTCTGATTCCAATCAAAAAAAGTCCTTTAAATGAGTTTTCTCATCTAAAGGACTTTCAATCATGACTGTTTTAAATTATTTAATCATTTCACCGAAGCATTCTTTACCTGGGCAAAGAGCGTTTGCTTCGTCTGTATCGATATGTGCAGCTGTTGCATAGCTTGCGCTTACACGAACTACAACGTCGCCGAATGTTAAAGAACGACCGTTTGGAGACTGGATGTCCAGTTTTACGATGTCTTTATCTTTTACTCCTGCTGCTTCTGCATCTTCCGGAGTCATATGTACGTGACGTTTTGCAGCGATTACACCTTCTGTCAGTTCTACTTCACCAGCAGGACCTACCAGCTTACAGGCACCTGAACCTGCGATATCACCGGATTCACGAATTGGAGCTGTAACACCGATTGCTCTTGCATCTGTTAAAGATACTTCAACCTGTGTATCTTTTCTTACCGGTCCTAATACGGACATTTTTAAAGAGTTCTTCGGTCCAACTACTTCTACTTTTTCTTCACATGCGAACTGTCCCGGCTGGCTCAGCATTTTTTTTACTGTCAGCTCATGACCTGCTCCGAAAAGGATTTCCAGATGTTCCTGTGATAAATGTAAATGTCTTGCAGATGTTTCAACTAATACTTTCATTTTAACTTCCTCCACAATAATTGAATTTTAAACATTCTTTATCCTTTTATTATATCGCTTTTCAAGGTCTTGTCAACTTCTCGGACAGAATTTCTTCGAGCGGTTTTTGCATTTTTCATCATACATCTTTTGCTTTCTCCGGAAGTCTGCCTTTTAAATATTCAAACTCATCCAAAATACTCCTTGTCAGCGCATCCTCAGCAAATTCTTTCTCTGGTCGGTAAATCCGTAAGAGCCCGGAAAGCCGTTTTTCCAGTTCTTCTTTATCTTTTACCCCTTTAAAATAATGAATTCTTCGTTCGCATTCTTCTTTATTTTTCCAGGGAGCGTCCGGTGTCTTTTCATCCCACTCACATTCCGCAAGATGATAATCTTTTTTCTCTTCTTCCAGATTCATCTTTTCCATCGCCGGACGGTACATTCGATAAATCCCATTGCAAATTCCCTCCAACACTACGATTACCACTCCAACACCTGCTGCCGGCACAACCATTAAGGCTGCGGCAAAAAACACCGAAAGGACAATCCCCCATACACTGATTCCTCTTCCCTGAAGATAGAAAAATATATGGATGATTGCCCCGATTGTAATTCCTACTGAACCAATTGCACATAGAATCGTAACAACCGGTCTTGTAATCTTTAAAAATAATTCAAAAATTCTTGAAATCCAAAATAAGCAAAACAGGAAAGGTGCTAAAATCACCTTGCCTGTTACAATTAAAAAACGCCTAATTACGTTCTCCTCCTTCTTTCCAGATATCTGTAAAGAAACAACTATGATTT
>UMDV01006322.1_pt1 | contig 19873 bp, 13 predicted proteins | sample 1964571 | NCBI WGS metagenome assembly UMDV01 (sample SAMEA4836002, study PRJEB28245) | human gut metagenome | biome: gut microbiome; material: fecal sample | place: Denmark | collected 2008 | reverse complement strand
ACCTCCAAAAGATTCCCGGAAGCTTCGGCTTCCGGGATTTTTTGTTTTGCACTGTCCCCTGCCGGCGTCCTCGCCCTCTCAGTCAGCTGCGGTGACTGATTCCCCTTTTTGTCGCTACGCGACATCTTCCCCCGGCCGGGGGAAGTCTTTCCTCAAAGGGAGAGTCTCTGGCGAAACCGGTCACTTTGCGGTTAAACAAAAAAGTCTGCCGCAGCACCCCCTCCCGTGAAAATGCAATGCCGGAGCGTCCGCAGACGCTCCGGCATTGCTATAATAAAAGTAACGCTACCTCAGAACCGCAGCCGCATCTGATACCACACCACCCCGCCGTGGGTGGAAGCGGAAACACCCTCGTTCACAAAGCCGAACTTAGCGTAATAGTGCAAAAGCTTCTCCTTGCAGGTCAGCACCAGCCCCTTGCGCCCCTGTGCGCGGGCATCTGCGATAGCTCTTTGCAGCAGCAGCCCGGCATAGCCACGGCGGCGGCAGCCCGGGAGGGTGTTCACCCCAAAGATCATCTGCCATGCGCCGTTTTCATCATGCAGGGCGGCGTCCGCGTACATCTCATCGGTCAGGTCGGGCGTGTCGGTGCAAAAGCCGTCCACAAAGGCCACCAGTTCCCCCTGCTCAAGCAGCAGCCAGAAATGACTGGCATAGTGTGCCAGCCGTCCGGCAAATTCCTCGGCCGTGGCAGCCTCTGCTGCCGGAAAACAGGCTGCCTCTACGGCGGCAATAGCGTGCAGATCCTCCGTAGTTGCGTTGCGTATCTCCATGGTATCTCCCCCTTCTCTTTTTTATTCAGTGTACCACAGCTGCCGCACAAAGGCAAAGTGTTTGCATCTGTTCTCCGTCCGTGTTACAATGGCTATACTACGCTTGGAAGGGAGTTGAAACGCCATGCCCACCGAAAACCGCACTACCTTAACGCCGGACACCCCGGTGCGCTACCTGAAAGGGGTGGGTCCCAAGACCGCAGAACGGTTCGAGAAGCTGGGCATTGTAACGCTGGCAGACCTGCTGTGCCACTACCCCCGGCGGTATATCGACTTTTCCAAGCCCTACTCCATCGCGGAAGCCCCCGCCGACACCGAATGTGTGGTGAAGGCCGAGGTATTCGCAAAGCCCGGCGGACGCATTCTGCCGGGCGGGCGGCGGATGGAGCGCATCACTGCCGGGGACGATGTAGCCAGTCTGGAGATCACATGGTTCAATAACCCCTACGCCACCCAGAAGCTGCAGCTGGGGCAGGAATACTATTTTCAGGGCATCGTTACCGGCGGGATGCTGCGCCGCCAGATGGTCAACCCGCAGGTGCGCACCGCCGAGCAGATCCAGGCCGCACCCTTTGAAGCCGTTTACCCCCAGACGGAGGGGCTTACCAGCAGCGCCATCTCCCGCTGCATCCGGCAGCTTTTGCCCCATGCAGAGCTGCTGCCAGATCCACTGCCGCCGGAGATGCTGCAAAAATACCGTCTGCTCCCCAAGGCCGAAGCGGTGTGCGCCATCCACTGCCCTGCCACCGAGGAGCAGGCTGCAGCGGCGCGGCGGCGGCTCATTTACGAGGAATTGCTGGTGCTGCAATTGGGCATCGGGCGGATGCGCAGCCGTGGCGCTGCGGCCACCGGGGCACCCATGCGCCGCGCCGACCCAGCTCCTTTCTGGCAGAGTCTGCCCTTTGCCCCCACCGGGGCGCAGCGCCGCGCAGTGGAGGAAATTTTAAACGATATGGCGGGCGATCCCGCCATGAACCGCCTGTTGCAGGGCGATGTGGGCAGCGGCAAAACGCTGGTAGCTGCTGCCGCCATCTGGGCGTGCATCCGGGCGGGGTATCAGGCCGCGCTGCTGGCTCCTACCGAAATTCTGGCCGCACAGCACGCTGAGGGGCTGAACCGGCTGCTTGCCCCCTTCGGGATGCGGGTCGCCCTGCTGACCGGCGGCATGAAAGCCGCTGCCCGCCGCACCACACTGGCCGCTATCCGCAATGACGAAGCCGACCTTGTGGTGGGCACCCACGCTCTGATGAGCGAAGGGGTGGAGTTTGCCCGGCTGGGTCTGGCGGTCATTGACGAGCAGCACCGCTTTGGGGTGCGTCAGCGCGGCGCGCTGGCCGAAAAGGCCGCAAACCCGCACCTGCTGGTCATGAGCGCCACCCCCATCCCCCGCACGCTGGGATTGCTGATTTACGGCGATCTGGACATTTCCATTCTGGACGAGCTGCCCCCCGGACGCACCCCGGTCAAGACCCGGTGCATCACCGGCAAGCGGCGGCAGGACTTGTACCGCTTTCTGGACAGCGAGATCGACAAAGGGCGGCAGGTGTATCTGGTCTGCCCCGCCATCGAGGATGTGCCGGACGGCGGGCTGAACGCCGTCAAGACCTACTATGAGGACATTGCCAAGGCGCTGCTGCCCGACCGCCGGGTGGGGCTGATGCACGGCAAGCTGAAACCCAAGGAAAAAGCCGCCGTCATGGAGGATTTCAAGACCGGGCGGCTGGATGCATTGGTGTCCACCACCGTCATTGAGGTGGGCGTGGACGTGCCCAACGCCAGCGTGATGGTGATCGAAAACGCCGAGCGCTACGGTCTGAGTGCCCTGCACCAGCTGCGCGGCCGTGTAGGACGCGGTGCCGCCGAGAGCTGGTGCTTTCTTGTCAGCGACAACACCAGCGAAGCCGTGCAGAAGCGGCTGAAATTTCTCTGCTCCACCACCGACGGCTTTGCCGTGGCGCAGTACGACTTGGAGACCCGCGGCCCCGGCGACTTTTTCGGCAGTCGCCAGCATGGTCTGCCCACCTTGCAGATCGCCGACCTGATGAATGACACCCGTACCCTGCACGCCGCCCAAAGCGAAGCCGCCGCCCTGCTGGCCGCCGACCCACTGCTGGAAAGCCCTGCGCACGCTTTGCTGGCTGCGCAGGTGCAGCAGATGTTCGACAAGGCCGGGCCGATGAACTAAAAAAGCGCTGTCACACGAAAAACTCGTGCGACAGCGCTTTTCTTTACGTTTCCTTGCTCCCGACGATCCTTTGCAGGATGCGGGCGGTCAGCGCGTCCACCTTTTCCTCCAGTGCGGGCAGGTGCAGCAGACGGTAGAACCGCTGATACACGGCATCCACCGCGTAGCCCGCAGCGGCAACCAGCAGCACCGCACCGGTCAGGTAAGCCAGCGAGGGCAGCAGCGCCCCGCCAAACCGGGGCAGGTCGACCAGCTGCCACAGCAGCGCCCGGGTAAAATCGCTGTCGTGCAGCAGGTACACCCCGAAGGACAGCGGTGCCAGCCGAAAGACCCAGCGCCGCCAGTAGTCCGAGCGGATATGGATATTCTGGAACAGCAAAAACATTGCTGCCGAAGCGATGACCGTAGCCAGTGCCTGATAGCCGTTGACGGTATTCACAAAGCCGTTTAGGTGCAGAGCGTTTTCCACCCGCAGCGCCAGCATCCGGTTGAAAAGCCCCGCCGCCGAAGCCGCCAGATACGCCAGCAGGCACAGCCCGCTGGGCACGGTCACCCGGTATTTGCGGAAATAGGCAGCCATAAAATACAAGGTATAGAACCAGATAAAGCTGTATCCGTTATTCACAAAGGTCGCATCCGTTGCCCAGTAGAACAGCGTGCCCCACACGCTTTGCAGCAGCAGCGCCACCAGCAGCAGTGTTTTGTACTGCCGCCTGTCAAGGCTTTGCACCACCGCGTTCAGCACCGGCACCGAGAGATACATCAGGAAATAGGCCGAAGCGAACCAGTAGCCGTTGGAGGTAAGGGGTAAAAGTGCCCGGAGCAGTGCAACAGCCGAAAGCGGGACCGCCCCCGCTTTCACCGCAACGCAGAAGGTGAACATGGAGTAAAACCACACCTGTGCCCCAATGCGGAACAGCCGCCCGGCATGAACAGGCCCCTTGCGCTCCGACAGGTAATAGCCGGAAAGCATTACAAAACAGTTGGTGGATACACGCGCCAGAATAAACAGCAGCCAGTATATCCAGAATGCCGCTGTCCCCTGCGGTGCCGCACTGCCCAGCCCGCCGTGCCCGATGCCGTGCATCAGCACGATCATCACCATACTGAGGATACGCATCGTCTCAAAGCCGCTATGCCGCTTTTGTTCCTCCATACCCCATTTTCCCCCTTATCTCTCCCCTGTTTCCAGCTGCCGCAAGGCCTGCCGCACCTGCTGCTCCGGCCGCAGCCATGCTTGATAGTACGCCGCATTGTGCTGCGCCATAGCCAAGATCGCCGCCGGGTCTGCCAGCAGCTGCCGCAGCTGCGTCTCACACTCCGCCGGGGACGTATACGTTTTATAGTTTTTGCCTTCTTCAAAGCCGCCCGGCAGGGTGTACCGCAGCGGCTCGGTGACGATAGCGCGCCCCGCCGCCACATACTCGGCCAACTTCCAGCCGGTAGAGCCGTGCAGTCCGGTAGAAGCCACGCAAATCTCCGTGTGCTGCATCCGGTGCAGATACGCCCGCTTGCCGGTCAGCTTGTCCGGCAGGATCAGCTCCGGGCACAGCTGCCGGGCACAGGCGTTGTCGGATACGCCGCCGGTGAACTGCTCCGGGAAGGCGCTTTGCAGCCGGTGCAGCAGCTCAATGCGGTCGGCGTTCACCTGCCGCCACTCTGCCTGCAGTTCCGGGTATTGCCGCACCGCCGGCTCCTCCGGGTCCCACAGACGGGTCAGAAAGAGGATGCGCGGCTTTTTGCGCACCCGGGTCAGGCAAGCTTCAAAGTCCTGCGGGTAGCAGCGGGTGGAAAGCGCCCACTGCTTCAGGCGGCTCTTTGCGCTGCGCTCCGCTTCCAGCGGCGAGCCCGGGCAGGTAACGTAGTAGTTCAGCCCCAATGGCCGCAGCTTTGCGGGGATACCGCCCGGGAACTGCCGGTTCTTCTCCGCCGAAAAGCTGCGTTTGAACACCACATCTGCACGGCTGAACAGTGCCAGCACCGCCGCCGGGTCGTTGTAAAAGTAGCCGTCCATCAGGTCAAACACCACCGTGCGGCCGTTGATCTCGGTTTCCAGCAGCGCCTCCCGGGCAAGGGGACTGCCCTGCCGCTCGTCCTGCACCCGCAAAGTCAGCTCCCCGCGCTTTGCCAGCAGGGTAAAGCCCGCCAGAATGCCGCTGACGTGCGCCGCGCCTTCCCGGGTGGCGAGTTTTATTGTGACCTGCATATTCCCTCCTATCGGTGGAACAGCCCGGTGCGCCGCTCGCCCATGGGGATGACATCACAGAACACACACCGGCTCTTGGTGGAAAGCTGCACATCCTTGTGGTAGCAGCCGAAAAACCATTTTTCATAGGTCAGCTTGAGCAAGATCTCATCCAGAAACAGGTGCAGACGGTTGCTTTCGCCAAGGGCAAGAGCGGTAAAATCCAAAAATCTGCTTGGTGCATCGTGGGTCAGCACATAATCTACCTTGTAGTCTACTTTCTCTAAGTTGCGGCGGCAGGTGTCGTACTCCTCGTCACTGGGCATTTCCTGCTTCCACCAGTTCACGCCCGGCTCCCGGTCGTCCTTATCCTGACTTTCCGCGCCGCCGAAGCAGAGATAGGTCTTGCCCTCCAGCTCCAGCACGCTGCCCCGGCACACATGGTACACGTTGCCGCCAAGGCTCTGCACCCTGCCGCCGAACAGCTCGGTCTCCGGGTACTGTGCCAGCAGGTCGTAGTTTTCGTGGCTGCCGTCCAGAAACAGCACCGTGTAAGGGCGCTTGCGCAGCCAGTCCAGCCGCTTGCGCTCTGCGGCGCTGCCGTCCCATACAAAGCCAAAATCCCCCAGCACCACCACGGTGTCCTTTTTGCCCAGCCAGCGCAGTTTGCCCTGCTTGAAGCGCTGGATATCGCCGTGGGTATCCCCTGTAAGATATACCATTCCTGCCCTCCCTGCCGGAGCGAAAGAACGGTGTAAAACACCGCAAGGCTCTTGTAACACCCCGGCAAACCTGTTATTATTATAGAACACAGCACACTTGCTGCAAAATTGATCTTCCGGCGCGCTGTACTGCGCGGCCTTATCTAGTATATTTTATCGCTTTTTAAAGGAATTGTCCACATGAAACGTATTTTTGCACTGGTTCTTTCATTTGTATTTCTGCTCAGCTGCCTTGTGCTGCCCGCCGGGGCCATGTTCGACCCCAGCCCGGTGTATCAGGTGCAGGCTGCAAGCGCCTATATCGTGAACACCGATACCAACATCATCGTCTACGATAAAGACAGCACAAAGCAGGTGTCTGCCGGCGGTCTGACCAAATATATGACTCTTGCCGTACTGCTGACCAACTACGCCGACCAACTGGACAACACCTTCCAGATGCCCTTTGCCATCTCGGACTATGTTTATAATACCAATAACGCAGATATGCGCTCCAACGAGACTTTCACCTACCGCGAAGCCATGTACGCCATGCTTACCCGCAACGCCAACGAGGCAGCCATGGGTGTGGCATACACCCTTTCTGGCGGCGATCTGGACGGCTGGGTGGCGCAGATGAATACCTTATCCAAGCGCATCGGCACCACCGCCAGCAGCTGGACGGACGCCTGCGGCATCGACAGCGGCAACACCACCTGCGCGGTGGATATGTACCTGATTCTGCGCTACCTGATGAGCTTTGACGCCTTTGTAGAGGTGTCCGGTGCGCCCAGCTTTACCATGCCCGCCAAGGAGAAGCACCGCTCCTCCTCGGTGCTGGTCAGCCAGAACGCCGCGCTGAGCAAAGCCAGCGGCGGCAGCTACTACCGCAGCGCCATGCAGGGCGGTATGTGCAATGTGACTGCCTTTAAAAACGATACCGGCACCCAGAGCTATGTTTCATGGGGCAATAAGGACGGTGCCACCTATATCTTCTGCGTGATGGACAGCCCCGACAGCTGCGATACCCTTGGCTATGCCAACCGCCGTCCCGCCCTGTTTGAGACGGTCAAACTGATGGACTGGGTGTTCGACAGCTTTTCCATTCAGGCTGCGCTGGACACCGACCTGACCATTGCGGAGATCCCGGTAAAGTATTCCTCCGATACAGACACCTTGCAGCTGTACCCCAACGACAGCATGATGACCCTGCTGCCCTCCACCAGCGACGGCACCGTCACCCAGAAATACTTCCACCTGCCGGACTACGTCTGCGCGCCCATCCAGCAGGGCGATGTGGTGGGCACGGTGGAGCTGAAGCTGGCAGGCGAGACCATCGGCGTGGTGGATCTGATCGCCGGGCAGGACGTAGCCCGCAACCCGCTGCTGTTCGGGGTGGACAAGGTGAAGGAGTTCTTCACCAGCCTGTACCTGAAGGTGGTGCTGGTGCTCAGCCTGATCGCCGCCCTGATCTACGGGCTGTGGCTGCTGTGTGCCAACTGGAACCGCCGCAAACCCACTAAAAAGATCCACCGCCGCTATTGAACAGACGCAAAAATGCCCCGGCAGCCGCAAAGGCCGCCGGGGCATTCTGGTTGCGCCAGCAGGAGTCGAACCTACGATGGGGGAGTCAAAGTCCCCTGCCTTACCGCTTGGCGATGGCGCATCGTGCAGCTAAGTATAGCATATTTTCTGCCGTTCCACAAGAGGGACGCTGCATTTTTGCAGCCTTTTCCCCGCAGTACCCAGAGCGTTTGCGGCGTTTTTTGTCGTTTTTTGGGCTTTTAGACGCTGTTTTTATGCTTTCCATTTCCTGCCATGTTTTTACGAAAGACAAGTTTTAAAGGATGCAATTTTCAAAAAATGCGGTCTATCGGAGCATAAAATTCATCTTGCAAGGGTAAAAATCGTTTTTTCATAATTTTTATTATTTTTTCATCCAAAAGCTGTATTTTTTGTTGCGGTTCTGGTACACTGGATGTGATAAATATAGATTGAAGAAACTTCTCCGCTGTCCGGGCTGCGCCCGGGTGGGGCAGGGTCTCCATCTTTGTGAAGGAAAGCGAGGGATCTCATGAAAAAATTCCTGAAAACGCTGGTGGTCGGGCTTTGCCTGTTCACGCTGCTGAGCTGCGCACTGCCGGCTGCATTTGCTGCCGACAAAACTTCAGGGAGCAAAAAGGAAGAGAACGTGTACGCCATTGGTATGGATGCCCAAGGCGGCATCTGCTCTACTGTGGTAACCTACACGAACCTGTCCGGCAAACTGGAGAGCACGCCCGAGCAGCCTACCATGACGGGCTACACCTTTGACGGCTGGTACACCGAGCCGGTAGGCGGCAGCAAGGTGACCACTTCCACCGTGTTCACCTCCGATGCTACCATCTACGCGCACTGGATTGCCAAGGCCGGTGCTTCCACCGTGCCGCAGCCCGCCACCCAGCCCGCCGCGATTCAGTGGCAGAAGTATGTAGGGCCCGCACTGGTAGCCGGTGCCCTGCTTACCACCCTGCTGGTCTCCACCATGTTCTGAACAACGCTGTAAAACGCATTGATACCAATGAAGAAAGGGATCTTACCATGACTACTTCTACCATGAAACTGCCCGCCAGCTACGCCGTGATCGATGCCGAGGAGATGACCTATCTGGACGGCGGTGCAAGCAGCGCCTACCAGTCCTTCCTGGACGTTGGCAAGGTGTTCAACTACATCGCCCGCATCTTCTCCGGTGCAAGCTCCATCATCAACAACGTCAACGTCATCTACCAGTCCTTTGTCTCGCTGAACAGCCTGCTGACCAGCTTTGGCAAGTAAAAGGCTGACCCCAAAGTCTGCATACGGGAGCCGCGCTTTTTTTCGAAAAAGTGCGGCTCCCGTTTTTTCGTGCGCGCAGCAGTTCAGTACAGTAGTGTGTAAAACTTCACATCTCAAAATTATGAACAAACTTTTTAAGTTTTTGGGGTCTTGCAGTCGTTTTTGGGGAAAAATACACACAAAATATAAAAAAATGCGATATTTTTTCGGCGTTATCTCTTGATTTTGTGTCTGTTTTGTTATATTGTTGTTACATGGGATGTGGTAAAATAAGGTAGCTTGTAAAGGAGCGCTTCCGCACCCTTTACACCCCGCAAATCCTGTGGCGGCAAGCGCATTTTAAGCCGTTTTTGTTAAGTATTTTCGTAGTTTACGAAAACCTTTTCGCTGGCTTGTACTTTATAGTTTGGGAGTTTGGACATACATGGCAGATCGTGAACTGCGGCGGATGCACCGCGCTGAACTGATAGAGATTATTTATGCATTGAAGCAGAGCGAGGATCAGCTCAAGGCGCAGAACGCCGCGCTTACCGCGCAGCTGCAGGACCGGCAGCTCCGGCTGGAAAAGGCCGGCTCCATCGCGCAGGCTGCGCTGGAGCTGAACAACGTGTTCGCCGCCGCGCAGGCCGCCGCCGATGACTATCTGCACTCGGTGCAGGCCAACCTTGCAGACACCGACGCCGCCGCTGCCAACACCCTTTCGCAGGCGCGCAGCGAGGCCAAACGCATTCTGGAGCAGGCACAGGCAGACGCCGACAGCCTGAAGGCGCAGACCCGGCAGGAATGCAGCGCCATGGTAGAGCAGGCCGAGCAGGAGGTGCAGCAGCGCTGGCAGACATTTGACCGCAAGGCCAACGCGCTGCTGGACCAGTACCGCAGCGCCGACAGCCAGCCTTCGGAGGAAACATGAAAAAACGCGATATCCGGTTTGCTTCCATCCCCTCCACCGAGGAAGTAGCCGCAGAACGTGAACGTCTTGCGTACCAGAACCGCTACCAGCGGGTGCTGCGCAGTACGGTCTATATATTGGTGGTGGTGGCCGCAGCGGCCGTGCTGCTGGCTACGCTGTTTTTACCGGTGCTTCAGGTTTCCGGCGACAGTATGAACCCTACATTAAAGGATAAGGACATTATCCTGTTGGTAAAATCCAACCACATTGAAAACGGTGAGTTATGCGGGTTTTACTGGCAGAACAAGCTTTTGCTCAAGCGCATCATCGGGCAGCCCGGTGATGTGATCGATATGGACGTGAACGGCGTGGTCTCGGTAAACGGCGAGGTGCTGGACGAGCCCTATGTGGACGCGCTGACCGTGGGCGAATGCGACATCCGGTTCCCCTATCAGGTGCCGGAAAACCGCTATTTCGTGCTGGGCGACCACCGCTCCACATCCATCGACAGCCGCAGCAGCGTGATAGGCTGCGTGGAAAAAAGTCAGATCATTGGCAGGGTGTTTTTAAGGGTATGGCCCCTGTCCAGTTTCTCGTTGATCCATTGAGCCCGGGAGGAGGTACTCTAAGTTATGAACGACATCCTTAAAACCTACAAGGAGCAGTTCCGCGAAAACCGGCACACGCTGCGGCGCTACACCGCATTTGTGCTGGCGCTTGCCATGATCACCACCCTGTTCGTCAACTGGCAGCTGCACGGCGTTGGCATCTCTATGACCGCGCAGTACCAGTGCGGCGAGGTGGAGCACGCCCACACGGCGGATTGCTACGACAAGGTGCTGATCTGCGGCTACACGGAAGGCCAGCTTGAAAATGCGGACGAAATTGCCGCTGCCGAAGCTGCCGCCGCCAGTGCTGCCCAGAGCAGCGCCGAGGAAGAGATCATGCCGCTGGAGCTGGAGCCGCAGATCGAGTTTGTGCCCCACGAGCACACCGATGACTGCTACACCGAAGTGCAGACCCTGACCTGCCTGGAGGAAGAGCACGTCCACGATGATGACTGCTACGACCCCGAGGACGGCACCCTGATCTGTGAAAAATTTGAGCATACCCACGATGAAAGCTGCTACACCACCGAGTACGAGCTGACCTGCGGCCTGGAAGAGGGCGAGCTTGTGGAGCAGGTGGTAGAGCCCACCCAGAGCGCCGAGCTGGTGGCCATGGCGGTGGCAGAGCCTGTGGCGCTGGAGCCGGTGGTGGACACTGTGGAGCCCATCTACCACCACCACACCGACGCCTGCTACGAGGAAGTGCTGGTGTGCCCCCTGCCGGAGCATCACCACACTGTAAGCTGCCTGAGCGATACCTCTGCCGACCTTGAGACCCCCGAGGAGTGGCAGGCCGCCAACGCCGATGCCGTGATCACCGGCGAGTGGAACGAGGATCTGCTCAGCGTGGCAAAGACCCAGTTGGGCTACGAGCAGAGCGAGAAAAACTTCGAGATCGACCCGGCGGACGGCGTGACCCTGCGCTACTACTCCCGCTACGGTCAGTCCTACGGCAATGCCTACGGCGAGTGGGACGTGATGTTCCTTGCCTACTGCCTGAAGTACGCCGAGATTCCCCAAAGCGCCATCCCGCAGGAGGCCAGCGTGCTTGCCCTGCGCAGCTCCATGAGCGGCATGGACTGGCTGCTGGAAGAGGACGGCAGCGCCGCCCAGCCCGGCGACATCGTTATTTATAATAAGTACGTCACCCGCACCGTGGCTGTGGACAGCAGCGCCGACAGTGCAGAGCCGGATCTGGACGACCTGTTCAGCGTGGATACAGAGTTTGAAAACAGCGCAGAGCTTGAGGGCTCCGGCGTTTCTGCGCTGGATGCAGCCCCCAGTGCTGACGACAGCACCGGCGCACAGGATACCGCAGCCACCTCCGGCACGCAGGACACTGTGCTTACCCCCGAGCCCGTTGACCCGCAGACGGAGCAGCCCGCCGAAAAGCCGGTGGACAGCGCTGACACCGCTGCACCCAGCACCGTGACCTCCGTGTCCGGCGCAGACACCCTTGCCCCCAGCGTGGTATCCCCCGCTGCTGAGCCGCAGACCACCACTGTGACCGACGCTTTGCCCGTGGAGACCGTGGGCATCGTGAGCAGTGTTGACAAGGATGCCGACACGCTGACCGTTATTTCCGGCGACGTGGACGGCAAGGTGGCTGAGGTAACACTGTTCAACACTGATGTGGAAAACGTTATTTCTGTGGCGTATGCGCAGATAGAGCTGAGCGAAGGCGATTCCGATTCGGACGATGACACCGCTTCTGATATTATTGAAACCGACCCGGTGTTCTCCTGCTCCGTTACTACCGTATACGAAACTGCATCCGCATCTGCGGTGCGTCCTTCCCGTTCCCGCGCTGCAAGGTACGCTGCACCCTCCACCTATGCCGTAACTGCCGTGTCTGCTACTCCTGTTGATATGGGCACTCATATCACGAACGTTTCTGTTCAGGTTCCCAACTCCACGGATGGCAGCGGCGTTGTAACCTCTTGGAAAGATGCAAACGGCATTGTGCGTCCCGGTCAGACCGTTAAGGTGCAGTTGAATTACAGCTTTAATGAGAATGAAATCACCGCAGACAACCGCGTCGCAACCTACAAGTTCCCCAACGGTATTACGCTGTTGGACAGTGTTTCAGACTCCGGCAATATCACTTGGCGTGACAGTACTGGTAAAGACGTTGTCGTTGGCACCTACAATATTGTTGGTGACACCGTCACGTTTACTTACAACGAAACATTTGCCGACGGCAAAGCCTTTGACGGTGACTTTGAGTTTAAGGCTTCTGCTTCCTCTGATTCCTCCATGGAAAACCAAAAAATCAATTTTGGTGGTACGACCGGTTCTGTTACCATCAAAAAAGAGGATCTGATCTCCGACCTGTCTCTTTCCAAGAATGTGCAGAAGGATGCAAGCGGTAAAGAGCTGATCAAATACGATTCGACGGCGAAAACGCTTGATATCGCCTATGAAGTGGTTGCAAAAACCACAAACGGCACCGGTGATACCGTAAATCTTACCGATTTCTTTGATACCGTAAATTCTTCTCTTCCCAGCAACGCTACCTATCGGCAAGATACGATCAAACTGATAAAGATTGCTGCGGATGGCACCGAAAAGGATGTCACAACGGACTATCAAAGCAAACTTACCGTAGGCACTGAGCTCAAATACGATGCTCTGCCCGAACTGAAAGCCGGTGAGCAATACGTTCTGCGGTATCACGCCACCATTCCTGTTAATGATGATTACACCTATAAAGCCATCAATAAGGTAAAGGCTGAGTTCGACGGCAAAGACAGTTACACGAGCACGGAGGTTAAAAACACCAATCCGCGCCTTACCAAGAGCGGCAATTATGACGCCAGCAGCCGTATCATCACTTGGACAGTCAAGATCAACAACCCCTATGGAGAGGATCTCCGCGGCAAAACCTTTAAAGATTTTCTGCCTGCCGAACTGGAGGTCGTAGGTGAAGTTAAAATTCAGCGCGGCTACTATAGCGACGACATTAAGCCCGTCTCTGCTGCGGATTTCAAGAAAGATAACTACACCTACACCTTCCCGACAGATTTGGCGCATGGTCCGGAAACTGAATCGTTCTACACGATTGAAATCAAGACGAAAGTTCCTGACAACACCACAGTCGGTACTACCTATACAAATACGGCTGATTTTGATGGCAGCGGCGCTTCCGGTGATGTTACTGTGACCGACCGCAGCTCCTATCTTAACAAGAGCCTGTCTAAGGCAGAGGACTTGGAAACCGGCAAGAAAAAGCTGACTTGGAAAACCTCGGTCTCCATCCCCACCGGTTGGAACAAGATCACCCTTACGGATACGATCCATGATGCCGAGGTAAATGGCACAGAGCAGGACGGCACACATTATGCAGTCTTGTCCGAGCTGAAGGATGAGATCAAGAATAATCTGCATCTGACCTTGTTCAACTCCACCGAGACCGTTACAATGGCAAATGCGTCCGAGCATGATGTCACGTTTACCGTCACCTATTATGACGAGAACAATGCTGTGGTTACGAACGATGATGCTCATGTGACTAAGTTTAGCATCACCGCTAAGCTTGCCGATGGCAAAACGTTGGATGCCACCAGCATGGAGCTGAGCAACTACCATACCGTTGCCGACATCAGTAATGCAGGCATAGAAGAGCCGTGGCTGTTTGTAAACACTGCCGCTTCCGGTGATAAGACCACCGATGCCGACTACACCTATAAAAAGCCCAAGGAAGCAAAGCTTGAAAAGCTGGTCTACAATGAAAACAATTTTGATGCAGCTGGCAGCAAGATCAGTGAGCTGGATTACCAAAAGAACAACGGTAAGATCTACTATGAGTTGACCATCCCCACCTCACTTACCTGTAAGGATTTGCTGACTATAAAAGATTTGGAGATCACCGATACCCTGCCTGCTGGTGTTACCTTTGACATAAGTAATGTCATCACGGTCGGTGCGCTCCCTCTTAACGACGATGGTTCTGTGCCGCATCAAGGTTGGCTTGCTCAAACAATTTATGGTTCTGACGGCAGAGCAAACTATGAGATTTCGACAACTAAAAACTTTAGTGCATCAAAAACTCATATTGGCGCAACCGACACTGACCGTACGATCACGTTTACGATCAACAAGGGCTACAACGTTTCCAATAAACCGCAGGTTTTCTATATCCGCTACTGGGTCAGCGTTGCGGAGGACGCCTCTTGGGACGATCTTCGTACGGAAAACAAGTACCGCAACAGCGCAGAATGGAACGGCGATAAGGCAGAAACGGAAACCACCGTCAAGCGCAGCTACGAAAAGCTTTATAAGACCGGCACTATTGTCGATGAAGGCACCGATGCCACCGGCAATAAGCTTGCTACCAAGAAGATCAACTACAGCGTTGTTATCAACCCCACCGGCGATAAGCTGCTGACCACCAGCAATACCCTGACCCTGACGGATACGCTTAGCTTTGAGCCCTCTGACAACACCTCCGCTGATCTGGATCTAAGTTCGATCCATCTGTATGGTGTGACCCTTGATACTACCACCGGCAACCTTGTTGCAGACCATACAAATGAGATCGGTCATGACCGGTTTACGGCAACCTACGACAGCCCCAACCACACCATGACCGTCACCGTCCCGGATGAACTGGCTTGTGTGCTGGAATACACCTATCAGATCTCTTATCCTTCCTCTACGGAGGTAACAGTTAAAAACCATGCAAACCTCTCCGGTCTGGTGGAGAAATGGGTCGATACTCATGTTGTGAATTATGATTCTTCGGCTACCGTCCGGTTCAGCAAGTTTGACCTGAACAAGGTGGATTCCAACGATTATCTGGTCACACTTCCCGGTGCAACCTTCCAGCTTGCAAAGTGGAATAGCACAACGAAGAAGTTTGAAGAGGTTCGTAAGCTGACAACAGACGCCGCCGGTCAGATCAATTTCGGTCTGCAGGATTCTTCTGCAACAGCGGAGAGCTTCACTGAGAGCAGCGCCCAGCTGCTTTGCAGTACGCTCTACCGTATTGTAGAGACGGATGCCCCCACCGGCTATGCGCTTAGCAAGAGCCCGATCTACCTGCTGTGGGGTGCATTTTCCAACACAAAGCAAGATGACGCGTTTAAAACTGCTACCGGTGAAACTTGTGTCAATGATTCGGAGTACAACCAGGGAATTGATAGTAGCAAAGTGACCTACCTTGCCCGTGGTGATATCAGTGCTGTATATGTGCCCAACACCGCTAACAGCATTACGGTTGCCAAGCATTGGCTGGATACGGACGGCAAGACAGAGCTTGCTCTGGACAAGGTCAACTCCACCTACACCGCAACCGTAGAGCTGTGGCGCAAGGGTTACCAGTATAGTGGTGAAAAATCTGATACAAAAGTTGAAAGCGTCACCTTGGATAGTTCCAACAAGTGGAGCTATAGCTGGAACAATCTTCCTTTGACTGATCCCGCTGACAGCAGTATCACCTACAAGTACTACGTTAAGGAAACAGCTTGTTCCGGTACGTTTAAATACGACCTGAACAACACCGGCATCACCGGCGGCACCATCCTGCTTTACAATCAGGTGCCCGAGGATGCTAACTACGAACTCCCCTCTACCGGCGGGTCCGGTACACTCCCGTACACAGCCGTGGGCGGCACAATGATGCTGTCTGCGCTGGCATACAGCTTTATCCACCGCAAGCGCAGACGCGAAGGGAGGGCAGATGACTAAACTGCACTTCCCTGCCGGACGCCCGGAGCTTAAACCCCGCCCGCCCAGCGCAAAGTTTACGCGATAATCCGAACAAGACCACACCCCTACCCCCCCCCCTGCACAAAATGCAGGGGGGCAAGGGGCAGAAAAAAGAAAGGGGCTTTTTCCATGAAAAAAGCAATGAAGAAACTCATGGCTGCGCTGCTGGCAGTTGCTATGGTTTGCGCCATGGCTATCCCGGCGTTTGCGGCAGATGGCAGCAGCTCTACCAGCACTGCTGCTGTTACCCGGTACACGATCACCGCACCTGCTACCACCCACATCTACGAGATCTACCAGATCTTCACCGGTGATTATAGTACCGATGCAGCCGGTACTGCTAAGCTTGCCAACATCAAGTGGGGCGAAAACGGCACTGGTACGGTTGGCGCAGCTGTTGAGCAGAATGTTCTGAATGCACTTTCCGCCGTTGCTTCCAGTGCAAGCGACAAAGCTAAGCTTGACGTTATCGAAAATTATGTCAAGCTTGACACTACTCCTGTAGCTATCGTTACAAACGGCAGTTCTGTTGAAGTTGTTGGCGGTTACTACCTGATCAAGGACAAGGATGGTTCTCTGTCTGGCTCTGAGCCTTATACCACTTACCTCGTTTCCGTTGTTGGCAATGTTACCATCAATCCGAAGAGCAGTGCTGTTCCCGAATTTAAGAAAAAGCTGAAGGACACTAACGATTCTACCGGCGATGTTTCTGACTGGCAGGATTCTGCCGACTATGATATCGGCGATGACATCCCCTTCCGCCTGCAGGGCACTGTTCCCGCAGACTATGATTCCTATAGCAAGTATTACTACGCTTTCCACGATAAGGAAGAAAAGGGTCTGACCTTTGACCCCAGCACTGTGAAAGTCTATCTCGGCGATGAAAACGGTAAGATAATCCCGGATACCGATTATAAGGTCCTTACCAAAAAAGACGGTACTACGTCTGACAATGACTGCACCTTTGAGATCGTATTTGATGATCTGAAAAAAGTCACTGGTGTTACTGCTAATTCTATCATTACCGTTACCTACAAGTCTCAGCTGAACGAGAACGCTGTTCTGGGCGCACACGGCAACGTCAACAAGGCAAAGCTGGAGTACTCCAACAACCCGCGCGGTGACGGCACGGGCGAAACTCCTTGGGATAACGTCATCGTCTTTACCTACAAGGTGGTTGTGAACAAGGTCGATCAGGACAATCATCCTCTGGAAGGTGCAGAGTTCACTCTGACCAAAAAGATTAATGGTGGCACGGAAGTTATCAAGACTATGACCATCGACTCTAGCGAAACTCAGTTTACACTGTCCGGTCTGGATGACGGCGAGTACACGCTGACCGAGACTGTAACCCCCGCCAACTACAATACCATCAGCCCCATCACCTTTACTGTCAACGCCACACATGAAATCGAATGGGATTCTATTTCCACGCGTGATAATGTTCTGACTTCTTTGACCGGCGACAAGAAGGTTGGCGAAATCACCTTTAGTGTTGATAAAACCGCTGGCACTCTGACTACGAAGGTCATCAATAAGATCGGCACTACCCTGCCCGGCACCGGCGGCATCGGCACCACCATCTTCTACGTGATCGGCGGCGGCCTGATGGTTGCAGCAGCCATCCTGCTCATTACCAAAAAGCGCATGGAGAACCACTAAGCTCTCCTTTTCCCCAGCACAGAGCGGGGCTGCAAAGCCCCCTGCTCTGGTCCTGAAACTATAACGTTAGGGAGTAGCCCATGAAAAAGAACAAAAGCACCATTATACTGATCCTCGTCTTTTTCGTGGGTCTATCCGTGATGTTATACCCCACCATCAGCGATTATGTCAACCAGCGCAACCAGTCCCGCGCGGTGGCAAGCTACGCGCAGGACGTGGACAACATGACCGATGCGGATTACAGCGGATACTTTGACGCCGCCGATGCCTTTAACGCACAGGTAGCCGCCAACGAGTACGCGCTCTACCGCCCGGATCAGCTTACTGGCTACGCCGACACGCTGGATATTACCGGCACGGGCATTATGGGTTACATCACCATCTCCAAAATAGGCGTGGAGCTGCCCATCTACCACGGCACCGGCGACAGCGTATTGCAGATCGCCGCAGGCCATTTGGAGGGCACCAGCCTGCCGGTGGGCGGCGCGTCCACCCACGCGGTCATCTCGGCGCACCGCGGCCTGCCCAGCGCAAAGCTGTTTACCAACCTTGACCAGCTGGAAGTGGGCGATACCTTTACCATCACCGTGCTGGATCGGGTGCTCACCTACGAGGTGGACAAAATTTCCATCGTGCTGCCCACCGAGACCGACGAGCTGAAGATCGCCGAAGGCAAGGATTACGTCACCCTGATGACCTGCACCCCCTACGGCATCAACACCCACCGCCTGCTGGTACGCGGCCACCGCGTGGAGACCCCGGATCAGTACAAGCACATCCGTGTTACTGCCGAAGCGCTCAAGATAGAGCCTATCATCGTTGCGCCCGTCATGGCGCTGCCCATGCTGCTGATCCTGCTGATCGGTATGCTGCTTTCCACACGCAAACGCAAGAAAACAAGAGGTGAAGAACATGAAAAGCATTGATCTGCGTCATCGTCTGGCAGCTGTGCTGCTGGCTGTGTGCCTTGTGGTATGCTGCGCCCTGCCGGCGTTTGCCACCAGTGCCAGCCTTGTGTCCGGGCGGCTGGGCTCGCTCCACGTCCGTCTGTACGACACCCACAACGATGTGCCCCTGCGCGGCGGCGAGCTGACCTTGTATCAGGTTGCCGTCGTCAAGCGCACCGGCGGCAGCCTGTCCTACGCCTATACCGGCGATTTTACGGGCTGCGGCGTGCCGCTGGGCGATCTTTCCGACAGCACGCTGGCTGACCAGCTGGCAAAGTATCTGCCCACCGTGCCCGCCGTTGCCGCCCAGCAGAACGTTGACGAGGAAGGCTACGCCGACTTTACCAAGCTGCCGCAGGGGCTGTATCTGGTCATGCAGACCGAGGCTTCCCACGGCTACGAAGCCATCAAGCCCTTCCTTGTGTCCATTCCCCTGCCGGATGGCGACAGCTGGATCTACGATGTGGACGCCACCCCCAAGGTAGGCGCTACCATCCCGGATACGCCGGAGACCCCGCCGGACACCCCCGAAACGCCCCCAGACACCCCTGACACTCCCCCGGATACGCCGGACACCCCCGATCTTCCGGAGCAGCCGGACACCCCGGATACGCCGGTGAGCCCGGACAGCCCCGATAACCCGGTAAGTCCCGGCAACCCGGACAACCCCGTAAGCCCCGATAACCCGGATAACCCGGTCTCCCCTTCCAACCCGGATAAGCCTGTTCTGCCCCAGACTGGTCAGCTGAACTGGCCTGTGCCGGTGCTGGCCTGCAGCGGTGTGCTGCTGTTTGCCGTCGGCTGGGTGCTGAACCGTCAGGGCAAAAAGGAACACTGAACCCTACTCCCTTCCAGCACGGCGCGCCGTGCCCTCTCCCCCGCAAGGGGGAGTTTTTTGTGGAGTGAATCCTCTCAGGCACCGCCCAAAAACTCCCCCAGTCGCCTACGGCGACAGCCCCCTCTGAGATGGGGCCTTTGGCATAGCGGCAGACATTCTGACTTAAATGCAAAGTATCCGGTTTCGCCAGAGGCTCCCTCCCCGAGGGAGCTGGCAAACCCGCAGGGTTTGACTGAGGGAGTTCTCCACGCAAAAAGAGCCGCTGTACAAAAAGTACAGCGGCTCTTGATTTATGCAGTCCGTATTATGTTTTACTGCTGCTGGGCAGCCTTTTTGGCTTCCAGTGCCAGAATGGCGTCGCGGCGGCTCAGGTTGATGCGGCCCTGCTGGTCGATGTCGGTCACCTTGACCACGATGGCATCGCCCACGGCAACCACGTCCTCTACCCGCTCCACACGCTTGGTGTCCAGCTTGGAGATATGCACAAGGCCTTCCTTGCCCGGAGCGATCTCCACAAAGGCACCAAAGTTCATCAGGCGGGTCACCTTGCCCTTGTAGATGG
>UMDV01042839.1_pt1 | contig 20011 bp, 20 predicted proteins | sample 1964571 | NCBI WGS metagenome assembly UMDV01 (sample SAMEA4836002, study PRJEB28245) | human gut metagenome | biome: gut microbiome; material: fecal sample | place: Denmark | collected 2008 | reverse complement strand
TATATGTTTTGTGCAACTTTTATTTTTCAAACACGCTCTAGAGTATTTTTTAAATACACTTTAAATATAGTGCAGCATCTTTTTGTTTAATGTACTCTCGGAGTCTTTCTAGCACAAAAAGACTCCGAGAGTACATTTTATAAAAAAGGAGAATTTTTATGATTGCAAACTCAAGATGTATCGCCTGCATTTTATCGAAACAGGAACGAAAAATACGGAAAAATTCAGACGAACAGAAGAAAAAAGAATACATACATAAAGTTTTAAAAATATTATATGAGTACGGCACAAAAGAATGTGCTCCAATGGTTGAAAAGCGCATCAAAGACATATATAAAGAATACTATGAGGAAGATGTTGATTATGGTGCATTAAAGCACAGATATAATCAGTATATGCTCGAAAAAGAAGAAGAAATCAGAGCACATATTCAAGAAAATAATGACATTGAAACCTGTATTAAATATGTCTGTGCCGGAAATTATATTGATTTTGGAGTGGCAAATAAAATTGATGATCAGTTATTGCAGGGACTTTTGGATAAAGTAAATGAATTGAAAATATCAAAAAAAGAAGTAGCATACCTTGAAGACGAACTTGCACAGGCCAAAACGTTACTTTACATCACAGACAACTGCGGAGAAATCGTACTTGATAAAATATTCATTGAAGAACTGCAAAATAAATATAAAAATCTTCAAATTACAGCAATGGTTCGAGGTGGAATAGCTTCCAACGATGCCACGATGGAAGATGCAGAAGAAATTGGCCTTACCAATGTCGTACCAGTCATCGGAAACGGAGTGGCGATCATGGGAACCGTCAAAGAACAGTTAAGCGAAGAAGCCAAAGAAAAGATACAAAATGCCGATATCATAATTGCAAAAGGCATGGGGAACTTTGAATCCATGTATCAGGAGGGAATGAATCCGTATTATTTACTTTTATGCAAATGTGAGCTGTATAAAGAAATTTTTGGAGTTGAAATGTTCCAGCCAATATTTTGTAAAGAAGAAAGACTTTGATTTACCGCAGGCAAGGGAGAGCGTTTACTTTGCTGCGCAAATCAGAATCCAACTATTATGCTATCTGCCTATCAAAAATCCAATTTAATATACAACTTGCACATTGAAAGAAAATGGCGAAAATTTTATAATGTTTTTAACAGTTAGATAGAAAATACAAAATAGTTCCAAGGATGGACATCTCCTTGGGACTATTTTGCAATAAGGGACTTGTATAACAGCAGGTTTTATATGTTTATATAATAGAAAGGAAGGCATTGTAATGAAGTTTAAAGAAATTAATCCATCACTACGTACATTGATGTTTCGATAAATAACTTGCCTGCTATTCCAGAGCATTTTTTAAACACGCTCTGGCGACCTGCACTGACTTCAGACAACGATGATCTTACATCACCGCAATCAGTCGGCTTGTCGAAAATACATTACTTTCTCTATTAGAACATATTTCCTCTTTTTTGACAAGAAAGCCAAAAAGGAAAAGATTTTTTGAAAACAGGGAGATAAATCCATAAAATGTACCTATCGTGCAGCTGAATTATTCATACAGGGCACAGCTCCAGACTTGATACATTAAATGGACTGGCAGCTGGATTAAAGATGATAAAAGCAATGGGACAGAAATAACAGAACAAGAATAATAAAACTTAGAAATAACAAAACAAGAATACCAGAACAAAAATAATGTAATAGCTACGATAGGATAAAATAGTAGGAAAGGATGAAAAAAATGAGCATATGGACTTGGCTAGGAGCCGTTTTTCCGATTTTATTTCTGTTCCTCATGATGAGCGTATTTCACATGAAAACAGAACGTGCGGCATTTTTGGGAATTATCTGTGCAATGATTTCCGCAATTCTTATCGGAAAATCAACTCCGCAGATTGTTACGATGGATTTAGAAAAAGGAGCATTTAGTGCACTCAATATTTTGATTGTAATCTGGCCGGCAGTATTCCTTTATGAAATGATGGAATTTGCCGGTGTATTTCAGTCAATTAAACAAATGCTTCAGAAAAAAACACAGGATGAATTGGTAATGGTTCTGTTAATCTGCTGGCTGTTTTCAAGCTTTTTACAGGGAATCACGGGCTTTGGAGTACCCGTTGCCGTTTGTGCACCGATTTTAATTGCACTTGGTGTTCAGCCATTATGGTCCGTCATAATCACCCTTTTAGGACATGCCTGGGCAAACACTTACGGAACCTTTGCCTTAGCGTGGGATGCCCTCATCACACAGTCAGAAACACAGAAAATATTTGAGACAAAATGGCTTGCCGGCTTATTACTCCTTGGAGTCAATTTCGCAGGAGCCTTACTTATTAGCTGGCTTTATGGAAAAGGAAAAGCTCTTCGGCACATCCTTCCATTTCTTCTGATTATTAGTCTCGTACAAGGCGGCGGACAGCTCATTGTAAGCTTTACTAACTCTGCCATCGCAGCGTTCATCCCAACCACACTCGCACTCGTAGTCGGATGGCTCATACTTAGTGCAGGATTTTATACGAAACCGTGGAAAATGGATTCAAAGCTTATGGTGAGACGGGAAAATGAAGAAATAGAAAAGCAGCTCAATAAAACAATCACGACAGAACAATTAGTAGAAGTAAAAGAAAATAGTTTTAATAAACCAATAACTAACGGACAGGCAATATTTCCATTCATCATTTTAGCAGCGATTTCTGTAATCGTCCTGTTAATAAAACCGATACATGAAGTAATGAATCAGACCATATTTGCCCTGTCATTCCCACAGATAGAGACAGGGAGAGGATTCATCGTAGAAGCAACCGACAGCTATGGCGCAATCCATATATTCACCCATGCGGGATTCGTCCTTTTACTTACCGTAATTGTTACACTCTTTTTATACTTGCACAAGGGATATCTGGATAAGCAGAAAATGAAATCCATTATTACAGCAACTTTGAAAAAAATTATTCCGACTTCTCTCGGAATCTTATTTCTCATTGTAATGTCGCAGGTATTAAAAGGAAGCGGCATCATGCAGCTCATCGCACAGGGAGTAACACAGTTAACTGGCAAATATTATAGCTTTGCAGTACCATTCCTCGGTTTGTTAGGGGCTTTTGTAACCTCATCAAACACTTCCTCAAATATTCTGCTCGGAAGCTTCCAGAAAACTGCTGCAGATATGATTTCCGTAAATGAAGCCGCTATCCTTGCAGCACAGACCGCCGGAGGAGCTATCGGTACAGTAGTTGGGCCTTCCACTATCCTTCTGGGAACGACAACTGCGGGTTGTGAAGGGAAAGAAGGAGAAGTCTTGTGCTTCATGTTACCAATAGTCCTCGTAGAAGCCGCAATAACGGGGATAGTGATTACTGTTTTAATTCATTAGACAAACTACAGACGAAGCCATTGCCCCCAATAAGGCATATTTGTGATTTTAGTCGCGTCGTGTTGAATGTTCGCTCTATTCGCTCGCATCCAACACTTGCTCCGAGACCACAAATATGTCTTATTGGGGGCAATGGCTTCTGTGCTGTGGCTGGAGAAGGTGAATTAAACAGGGGGGATTTGGGGACAGAATCTGATGTCTTCTGCTTACTCGAGAATGAGAGGGTATGATTTGATCTGCAATATTCTGAGAGCAAGCAGAAAACTTCTGCCTTCTCCCCCAAATCCCCACAACCACTATTTTATTTACTGAGAGCGTCTCTTTGCCTGCGGCAACCCAGAATTTAAATTATAACATATGTGCTCGAAGTTCTTCTGCACTCATCTGTGATAACATTGCCGGAGCAATATCAAATACGCTTCTTGCACCACATTCTCCCTTCTTAGAAAGTCTGTGAGCAGCACGGGCATAAGCAACGAGAACGCTTCCTGTAAATTCTGGATTAGAATCAAGTTTTAAGGAATATTCAATAACATGTTTGTTACCTTCACAGCCTGTCTCACCAGTACGGATAACGAATCCGCCGTGAGGCATCTTGCTGTGATTAGCCTTTAATTCTTCTTCTGTGATAAATGTTACAGTTGTATCATAATCGGAGAAGTAGTTCGGCATTGTCTTGATTGCATTTTCAATAGCTGCCTTGTCAGCTCCTTCTTCAGCTACAACGTAGCACTCTCTTAAATGTTTCTGTCTTGTGGTAAGTTCTGGTTCACTTCCGCTTCTAACCTGTTCTACAGCATCCTCAATAGGAACTGTGTACTGGATTGCATTTTTAACACCATCAATACGGCGGATAGCATCGGAATGTCCCTGGCTTACACCTTTACCCCAGAAAGTATAAGTACTTCCCTGTACAAGAATAGATTCAGCATAAAGACGGTTTAAAGAGAACATTCCCGGATCCCAGCCTACAGAAATAATGCTGATGTTATTTCCCTCTTTTGCAGCCTTGTCTACATTTGCAAAATACTCAGGAATCTTTGCGTGTGTGTCAAAGCTGTCAATTGTGTTAAAAGAAGCAGCAACTTCCGGTCCGATTACTGGAAGATCTGTAGCAGAACCACCACAGAGAATCATTACGTCCACTTCCCCCTTCATAGATACCATATCATCAAAATGCTTTACAGCAGCCCCTTCTGTCTGGATAGATACCGTAGCAGGATCTCTTCTTGTAAATACAGCAGCTAATTCCATATCATCATTACGTTTAATAGCCTGCTCTACACCGCGGCCAATATTACCATAACCTACAATACCAATTTTGATTTTGTCCATTGTATTTTACCTCACTTATTATTTTTTCGGTTCAATTATAACATAAAGGGTGGCAGAATTAGAAGAAAAAAGTGTTTTTTGCATAAATTATTTCAATAGGATTATGGATGTTTTGGGAAATTCTGGAATCGATATAATGAAAATTTATATAAAAATAGCGAAAATCGCATCAAAAGGATATGAATAACATTAGATTAGTAAGAATCACGGCAAAAAGCTGACGTGATTAGCGATGCAATACAAAAAAGAAACCGGCCACTGGTCGGTTTCGAGAGAGGAAAGTATGAAAAAAATCTATCAAAAAAATTTGTTATTGTTTTTTTGATGTCTCTATAATACTCAGAATTTGTGAACAGTCTGTGAGGAAAAAATAACGATAATCTGACGAAAAACGAAAGGAAATGTTTTGTTGTAAAGATTAGATGTAATTTTTGAGTATTTCTATTGTTGTTTCGGGAGAAAGAATCTCGTTACTGTCAGGCAGATGGAGGAGCCAGTCGTGAAAGGCTTTTGAGCATTCGACAAATTATTTTCTATGTGTTACTATGAAAATATTGTAAAACAAGTATTATGGATAACATGAGGGGTACAAGTCATGAGCCAGAAAATTAATACAAATAAGTTTCTTAAAAATGTGAGAATCGGACTTTGGCGGATTGAAGTTGAAGAAGGAAAATTGCCGCGTTTTTATGCGGACGAAGTAATGGATGAACTTTTGGGAATTACCGAGGAAATAACACCAGAAGAAAGGTTTGCCTTTCATAGGAGATGTGTGCATCCAGATGATATGGAAATGTTTTTGGAATATTCTGATAAGTTAACAGAAACACAGACCGAAATCGTATATCGTTACATCCATCCAATATCAGGGGAAATGTTCGTGCGGTGTGCAGGCATCAGAGATAATTCTGTTACCAGTGGTATCAGCATTATTGGCACACATCAGGATATTTCAGAGACAATACGAGTGGAAAAAGAAAAGGAAGCAGAGCGCCGCCTTGCAGAATTAAATAATGAACTGCGTCAGGAAGCGGAGCGTAATGAGAATTACTATAGAGATTTGTTAGATATGCAGAGCTGTGGTGTGATGGCTTATACATTGCCTGGTCACAGAGTTATTCATATGAATGCGAAAGCATTGCAGATGTACGGTTTTAAAAGTGTTGAGGAAGCACAGCAGCGGCTTGGAGCTGCACTGCGAAAGGTATATTATCCACAGACGGATACGATAAGACATTTAAAAAAACTTCGTAATGAAGATGATATGGTCGATTATGAATGTGTCATTGGAAAAGGAGAATCGAACGAATGTCATGCCCTGGCCAAAACAAAGGTTGTAGTGATTCCAAGTGGAGAAAGAGCAGTTATCACGACATTCCTTGATGTTTCAGATATGATAACTCTTAGGAAGGCATTAAAGCAGGCAGAAGAAGGAAGCAGAGCCAAATCGTCTTTTTTATTTGCCATGTCTCATGATCTGAGAACACCAATGAATGCGATTATCGGATACACTGCTCTTATGGAGAAGCATTGGGGAGAGAAGGAAGTTACTGCTGGTTATTTACAGAAGCTAAAAGAAGCCGGAAACTTTCTCATGGATTTAATTGGAAATATACTCGAAGTAGCAAGGATTGAAAGTGGAAAGGAAACACTGACAGAAACAGCATGGAATCTATGTAATCTTGAGGATACTTTAGATCTTTTGTTAGACAGGGATATTTATAAAAAACAACTTACCCTAAAGAAAAATATGGAACTTCAGCATCCAAAAGTGTATTGTGATGTACTAAAAATTCAGGAAATTACGATGAATCTTCTAAGCAATGCTGTCAAATATACACCAGAAGGTGGGACGATACATTTCACTATCAGGGAACTTCCGTATGAAAGAGAAGGCTATGCCTTATTCCAGACCGTAGTTGAAGATACAGGAATCGGAATCAGCAAAGAATATATCCCTCATCTATTTGAAGCATTTAGCCGTGAAAAAAGTTCATCAGAAAGCGGTATTATAGGAACCGGACTTGGCCTTCGGATTGTTAAAAAGTTTGTAGATTTGATGGAGGGAAGCATTGTAGTAGAAAGCGAGATTGGAGAAGGTACCAGATTTACTGTGACAATTCCACATAGAATTGCAACGGCAAATGAATATATTTCTGAAGAAAATGCGAAAGAATTACCAGAAGAAATAAAATTAAACAATGTGAGGATTTTACTCGCAGAAGATAATATGCTGAATGCAGAGATTGCAATGACGCTTTTAGCAGATGCAAATGCGTATGTGGAACTGGCTCCTGATGGAGAAAAAGCTCTTTCTATGTTAAAAAGAGCAACAGATGGATATTATGATTTGATTATAATGGACATTCAGATGCCGCATATGAATGGGTATGAGGCAACAAAAAATATTCGTGGTCTTCCTGATGGACGCTGCAGGATTCCAATTATAGCGATGACGGCGAATGCATTTGAAGAAGACCGGAAAAGAGCGATAGAATCTGGCATGAATGGGTATGTTACTAAACCAATAAAAATAGAGGAACTGATTTCTACAATTAAAAAGATATTAAAATCCTGATTTGATGCAGGCAAGCTAATGGATAAAAAAGAAACCGACATAAAGTCGGTTTCAAAAGAGAGGAAAGTATGAAAAAAATCTATCAAAAATCTGTTGTTGTTTTTGATGGTTTTATGATACTGGAAATTTGTGAACAGGTTGTGAATAAAGAATGAAGATAATCTGACGAAAAAGAAATTGCTGACGTTTTTCTGTAAGAAATGCAATTTATTAATAAAAAACAGTATGGAAAAAAGCAAGCCGGAGAATGGCTTGCTTTTTTCGTATCAGCTAAATTAGCACTTCTTATTATCAAAGGCCGGATTGAATGCATAGAAGTTCTTACTGTTCAAGTTATCCTGCACAATCCGTACACTTTCACCAAAGAGTAGTTATACAAACGAAATTATCCTATATAAAAGTAGCATTAAAAACAGATATTAATAAAAGCGGTCATTCTCCATTTACAAAACTATACCAACAGAATATCCATAGGAAGAAAATTTTGGTAAACAAGAAAAAGAAAAGTATTTGCTATAAAGATATAGCATGAGTTATAATGAAAGTGACAAAATAAGATATTTTCATTGTAGCAGAAAGGAGCGTATCTGTGGACAAAGATATTAAAAAATCAATATCAGCGACCGATAAAGATGCACAATATGATGAAAAAGCAAAAAATCTATTGGGGCATAAGATTATACTTGCACATATACTGGTAAAGACGATTGACGAATTTAAGGGAATGAATCCTAAGGATGTCGTACAGTATATTGAAGGAGAACCATATATTAGCAGAGTTCCGGTAGATGCAGGAAGCACAAATGTAGAAAAAGAACAAGACGGAGAAAAAGTAATTGGATTAAATACAGAAAACAGCGAACTTAATGAAGGACTGATACGGTTTGATATTATATTCTATGTGCGGATGAAAGATGGTTTATCACAGGTTATTGTGAATATAGAAGCACAGAAAGCAGAACCATCAGCATATGATATAATAAATAGAGCAGTTTTCTACATCAGCAGAATGATTTCTTCACAGAAGGGGAGAGAATTTGTGAATTCCAATTATAATGATATAAAACGAGTATATTCCATATGGGTTTGTATGAATATGTCGCAAAACTGTATGAATTACATTCATTTTACACAGGAAAGTGTAGTCGGTACTTATCAGTGGAAAGGTGACATAGACCTTGCAAATATTGTTTTAATAGGTTTAGCAGAAGACCTTCCAGAAAAAGAGGAACGATATGAACTTCATCGTTTGTTGGGAGCATTATTATCTGCTAAATTAAATGTAGATGAGAAGTTTGATATTATAGGAAATGAATTTGATATTCCATTGGAAAGTGACATTAGAAAGGATGTGAATGATATGTGTAATCTGAGTCAGGGAATAAAAGAACAAGCATATGCAGAGGGAACGGAAAATGGCATTGTGAAAGGTGTTGCTATTGGAAAACAGGAAGGAATCACTATTGGAAAACAAGAGGGAATTACTATTGGAAAGAGAGAAGGAATTGCCGAGACTATAGTTAAGATGTACCGAAAAGGATATGAAGCAGAGCAGATAAGTGATATATTAGATATGGAAGTTGAGGAGGTACGAGAAATTATAGAGAATAAGTAAGCTTCAATCTAATAGATAAAAAAGAAACCGACATAAAGTCGGCTTCAAAAGAGAGGAAAGTATGAAAAAATCTATCAAAAATCTGTTGTTGTTTTTGATGGTTTTATGATACTGGAAATTTGTGAACAGGTTGTGAGTAAAGAATGAAGATAATCTGACGAAAAAGAAATTGCTGACGCTTTTCTGTAAGAAATAGAATAGGGCAGCAGTATCAAAAGAAACCTATAACTGAATAGTGTCAAAAGTAGACCGTTAGGTTTGACAAGTCATATAAAATTGAGTGTCAAATCTAACGGTCGTTTTTTATGATACGGAAAGGAAAAAAATCATGGGAAAGATTTATGGATATGTACGAATTTCAACTAAGAAACAAAACATGGATAGACAGATTCGGAATATTCAAAAGGAGTATCCAGAAGCGATCATTATAAAAGAAGTGTATACAGGGACGAAGTTTCAAGGCAGAAAGGAATTAAATAAACTGATAAAGCGATTAAAGACTGGAGATACCGTAGTGTTTGATTCAGTATCAAGAATGAGCCGTGATGCAGAAGATGGCTTTCAAGTATATCAAGATTTATATAAGAAAGGGATAGAGCTTATCTTCTTAAAAGAGCATCACATTGATACAATGACATATAAGGCGGCTCTGCATAACGGGATTCCACTTACAGGGACAAATGTTGATTACATTTTGGAAGGAGTTAATAAATATCTGATGTCATTAGCAAAAGAACAGATAAGGCTTGCATTTCTGCAATCACAAAAGGAAGTTACAGATTTGCGGCAAAGAACAAAGGAAGGAATTGAGACAGCTCGTATAAATGGGAGGCAGATAGGATTAATGCAGGGAACGAAGCTTGTTACAAAGAAATCCGTCGAGTGTAAGAGGCAGATTCAGAAATATAGTAGAGATTTTGATGGGATGCTGAGTGATAAAGAGTGTATACAGCTTATTGGAATTGCACGAGGGACGTATTATAAATATAAGAGAGAAATAAAGGAGGGAATTGATAAAAACTATGATGTAAAATATTATGGAAAGTGCTAAGATTAATATAAAATAAACTAGCAAAAAAGAAAGGAGAATATCCGTGGAAATTCCAAAAAACTTAAAAGATATAGTATATGAATTATTACAAGAACCTACGCTTGATAGATTTAGGGAGTTTTTTCAGGCACAAACAGGTGAGCATGATGCAATTGATTTCAAGCGTCAATGGATTGAAGGTGCTGCTTTAGCAAAGGAAATGTTGGCTTTGGCGAATTCAGGTGGCGGTATTATTGTATTTGGAGTGGAAGAAAAAGAGGATAAAAGTACACAGGCTACAGGTTTATTAGAAATCAAAGATAAAGCGGTTATTTCTAATGGAATAAAAAATTTTATATCATCAAACCTAAAATATGAGGTATATGATTTTTCGTATACAGCTTCAGAATATAAAGCATTAGAAAATAAGAAATTTCAAATATTAATTATAGACGATACGCCACAATATATTCCGTTTTTATCTAAAAGAGAAAGTGGTTCGCTTAAACAGAATATGATTTATATTCGTCGTGGAACTTCTTGTGAAATTGCAAATGAAGAAGAAATACAGCGAATACTTGATAAGCGAATAAACTATTTACATCCATTGAATGGAAAGCCTCTTCAATTAGAAGAACATTTAAAACAGTTAAAAATACTTTATCAAAGTATTGAAAAAAATCATGTATCGTATGAAAATACGTTAGCAGGTGTAGTTGCGACTTTATCTATTGCTAAAGTATTGATGAAGAAAAAGGTAGAACCCAATCCACTTTATCCTGATGAAAGTTATGAGGAATTTATTTCAAGAATGCTTATTGAAAAAAAGAAAAAAATTGAACGGGTATTAGATTTATATTAAAAAACTATGTATTAGAATTCTTAGATACTGTTAAAGCTTTACGCTGTAAGGCTTTTCATAAGTTCTTTTTACTCAAAGGTAGCAAGGAAAGCAATAAAATTATTAGTTATTGCTTGTATAATCAGTTGCTTTGTTTGAGAAAACGTAGATAATGCAGAAAAGTAGAAATATATTTTAATTTCTGTTATTATTTAATTAAGGGGGTGTAAAAATGAAATGTGCATATTGTGGAAGAGAAACGAGAGGTACTAGAGAACATATTATTTCATCTGCAATTTTAGATTTATTTCCAGAGTGCTATATTACATTTGATGATACAAGAAAAAGGATATATCAAGCCGACCCTATGGTTAAAGATGTGTGTGCCGAATGTAATAATCAAAGAATTTCATATATTGATAGCTATGCAAAAGATTTCATCAGTCGATACTTTACACGGAAATATACAGAACAAGATAAGCTTGAAATTGAATATAATTATGTCTTAGTTCAAAAAATGTTACTGAAATACGCATTTAATGATGTACGTTCGCATAAGGGAGACTGTTCTTTTTTTGATGAAGAAATTTTGCATTATCTTTTGAATGAGAATGATAAAATACCAAAAACAAATGTAACTGTATTATGTGGACTTGCTGTAAATGTTTCACCTGCTCCCGATGCAATGTTTGGAAATCTTAAGTTACGTTGGTGTCAAAATCCAATATTATACTCTAATAGTACTGTACGATATATAGATTATGAAAACGGACAAGTTTTTCTTAATAATGATGTACCAAGAGAAAATTTCCCAGATTTGAAACTTTCTTATTTGTTTAAATTTAATAGTGTACAGTTTCTATTGATGTGTTGGGAAAGCGGTTCTGAAAAAATAGATGAAAATAATATAGTATTATCCTGTCAATATCCATATCACTTATTGAAAGCGGATGAAATAAAGGCACAATTACCTGTATGCACGGATGAATTTAATTATCACCAATTTGAACATGTTCATGTAAAATGGGATGGATTATTTGAAGTCGGATTGATGAGAAAGCTTGCAAGTGGAGGAGAATATAAATATAAAAAATTTTACGAAAAAGAGTGGGAAAAAGAAGAAGAACGGCTTAGGAAAGAACACCCAAGATAAAAGAAACACATCTAAAAAAGATATGTAAAGCGGTTCTGTTAAAAGTAGCAAATTTGAATTGTAATTATCTTGAAATATTTGTAAAATCTTGTTTTTGATGATTGATTTGTTTAGAATAAATTTGATCTGATTATGATTTGATGTAACTATATATCTTATGACAATATGGAAAGCAAAAAATGTAGCCATGTATATTTATAGTAAATATGCATGGCTATATTTTTTCGCAAATTCTCAAATGATAATTATACACCATTTCTATGTAACAAAATAAAATCTTATCACAAGGAGGATAAAGAAATGGGAGCTATTAAAACAATTTTTAACATTATTATCATTATCGTAGGAAGAAAGGGAGGGAAATAAGATGGCAGCTAATATTGAAACAATGTTTTACACAAGAACCGCTCCGTGGCATGGTTTAGGTACAAAAGTTGACGAAGCATTAACATCAAAAGGTGCTTTAATCTATGCAGGATTGGACTGGCAGGTTTTACAGGAGCCTGTCTATACTTCCGCAGGAGAGCTTGTATCTGGTTATAAAGCAAATGTTAGAGACACTGATAGAAATATTCTTGGTATTGTAAGTGACCGCTACAAAATTGTACAGAATGAAGAAGCTTTTTCATTTACAGATGCTTTATTAGGTGAGGGTGTAAAGTACGAAACGGCTGGAAGTATTGCCAATGGAAAGATTGTATGGATGCTTGCAAAGATGCCACAGAGGTATATTATTTCTGGCGATGCGATTGAGCCGTATTTAGTATTCTCCAACACTCATGATGGTTCAGGAGCTATTCGAGTAGCGATGACTCCGATTCGAGTTGTGTGTCAGAATACTTTGAATTTAGCACTTAGAGGGGCACAGCGTAGCTGGTCGGCAAGACATACCAGTAATGTTTTAAATCGTTTGGATGAAGCAAGAGAAACATTACAGCTTGCCGATAAATATATGAATCGCTTGGGAAGGGCGATTGATGAACTGAATCAGAAGAAATTATCAGATAAGAAAGTAATCAGCATGATTGAAGAATTGTATCCAGTGTCAGAAGATATGAAGGAAATGCAGAAAAAGAATAATTTAAAACAGCAGGAGACATTAAAAGCCTGCTATTTTGATGCACCAGATTTGCAGGAGGTAGGAAAGAACGGATACCGCTTTATGAATGCAGTTTCTGATATGTCTTATCATGCAAAGCCGCTCCGACAGACAAAGAATTATAAGGAAAATGTCTTTAAAAGAACAATCGAGGGAAGTCCAATATTGGATAAAACATATCAGATGATTTTGACAGCGTGAGGAGAAATGAGATGAAAACAATAAAAGAAGCGACAGAAGCAAAGATTCTTAAAGAAATGAAAAAGTACAGACAATCAAGCAGTTTCGTCTCCAGTACAACAAACTGTGATACTGGGGATACAGAAAGTGCAGGGCATATGGTTTATGAGATTTTCTGTATCATTTTAAAGAAATTTAATCCGCAGCTCTTAGAAAAGTTATTGGGAGTAGCAGACATGTTTGAATACTTGAAGCAGTTATGGAACAAGACGGAGAAAACAGAAGAAAAGAAAGTTGAGGACAAATAATGGAATATGATAAATTGGTGCAGATTGTAAAAAAGACGGCATGTGTAAAGTTAATTAATACAGAGCGTAATAAGGGATTGGTAGAGTATCTCATATCAAAACAATTTTTAGACTTATCCGCAGTTGTAAAGATTATTCTGAAGAAAGATAAAGTAAATATGATTACCACACCGCTATTAAAAGAAGATGCTGAAATATTGGGTATGACAGAAGAAGAGCTTTATGCTATTGCATTAGAAAATACAGTAAGACTCTTTCCACCCAAATTAATGAGTTTAGGAAAGTTCATAGAAACAAGCGTTGGAGAAAAGTTACCATATGAAGAGGGGATGGTTAATCTTTATATTCTTACAAACAAAGAAGAAGTGAATGGAGCTGTCTATTTTATGATTACAGAAGTGATTGGAAAAATCGCAGATGCATTAGAAGATGAATTGTATATATTCCCTGGCTCTGTAAATGAGGTATATATTGCAAGGGCAAGTGAATTAAAAAAGAGCGTTGATGAATTAAAAGAAATGGTTCGAGATGTTAATGATACATCTGTAAATGAAAAAGATATTTTAAGTTATAGCATATATTATTACGATAAAGAGAATGGTATTACCATTGCAGCATAAAGGAAGGGGCGGTTAAAGATGAAATATGATATTGTATGTTCCACTAAGAACTTATCGACATCGGAATGGCTTAAAATGAGGACTATCGGAGTCGGTGGCAGTGACGCAAGTATTATTGCCGGATGTAATCCTTACCGTAGCATCTTTGAATTATGGCAAGAAAAACGTGGGGAAATTCAAGTTAGAGAAGAAGAATCCGAAGTAACACATTTTGGTAAGGTTCTTGAAGATGTCGTAAGAAAGGAGTTCATCCAACGTACAGGCTTAATGGTACGAAAGAAAAATTCAATTCTTAGAAGTAAAAAATATCCGTTTATGATTGCAGATATTGACGGCATTATCAGTGAATTGGATGGTACTTATTCGATATTTGAAGCTAAAACAGCTATCGAATTTAAAAATAATGACTGGAAGAATGGAGAGATTCCTAAAGCTTATCAGCTACAGGTTCAGCACTATCTGGCAGTTACAGGTTTTCAGAAAGCGTATATTGCGGTTCTGGTCGGCGGAAATAAATTCTATTGGACGGAAGTATACCGGGATGAACAGCTTATCGAGATGCTGGTAAGCATGGAATCGCATTTCTGGCATTGTGTTAAGACTGGTGAAGAACCAGATGTTGATGCATCTAAAGCTACAAGTCTTTATTTGGGAGCAAAGTATAGTAACACAAAGGTTGGTTCTATTATTAATCTGGACGATCAGATGCTTTCAGCCATCGAAAAATATGAGGAAATAAGAGTAGAATTAGATTCATTAACAGAGCAGAAACAGCTTATTGAAAATCAGTTAAAATCTGCATTAGCAGAAAATGAAGCAGGTAGAGTAGGAGGGCACATCGTAAAGTGGAAACAGGTAGTTCAGACTCGGATTGATTCGGGTAAACTCAAAGAAAAACATAAAGATATTTACGATGACTGCAAAAAAGAAGTAATTTATCGTAAGTTTTCAGTAGCATGATAGTAAAAAGACAGTGAGAGGGTATCTATAATGGTATCCTCTCTTTTTTGGAGGTATAAGATTATGAAGGAGATTAGAAAGTTAAGAGCAGATGAGATAGAAGCCCGTGTAGGTATTGTTAAGAAAAATGGCATATCATTATTACTGTATAAGGATGCACGTTGTGATATGAACATTCTTGATGAAACCTTTGGTATTATGGGATGGCAACGTAAGCATGAATTGATAAATGGTTCATTATTTTGTACTGTGAGCATTAAAGGAGAGGATGGCGAGTGGATTGGAAAACAGGATGTTGGTGTCCAGTCTTATACGGAGGCAGTAAAAGGAGCGGCATCAGATTCGTTTAAGAGAGCTTGTTTCAATGTTGGAATTGGCAGAGAGCTTTATACCGCTCCTTTTATCTGGATTCCATCAGATAAAGTAAATATTGTAGAGGACAATGGGAAATTAAAGGTAAAAGACTCTTTTCATGTGTCGTACATTTTCTATGATGAGGGTGGTAAAGTCATTAGAAGTCTGGAAATCTGTAATCAAAAGAATGAGATTGTATGTCAGTTTAATATGGAAAATAAAGTTCCTAAACAGGCTTCTCAATCAGCAAATAAAAATCAGCTTTCCGATTATCGTATGAAAAGACTTTATGATGAAATGGAACGTACAGGTGTGACAGAACAGAAAATTGTAGAACGCTTTCATGTATCTTTAGTAAATTTAACAGAAAGAGATTATAAGCGGATAATGAGTGCGTTAGAGAAGACAGGTACAAGAGTGGCATAGAAAGGAGTTTGTCATGGATAAAAATGAGTTTATCAAAAAATTATTTTATGTATTATCATGTCAATTAGGCAAAGAGGTTGAGATGAAGCAGAAGCGTGTCTGGAAAAATAATGGTGCATTTTATGAAGGCTTAGTTATTGAAAAGCTGGAAGAAGAGTTGTCACAAGTTGTTTCTTTGGATAACTGTTATGAAGATTTTAGAGCAGGAATCAGTGTACAGGAGATTAGCGAGCAGATTTTAAAGGAATACCGCAAGGCAGCGGGAAATGTTTCTTTATTAAGTCAACAGGATATATGGAGTTATGAACGTATTAAAAACAGACTCTATGTAGAGATGGTAAATAGGAAGTGGAATGAGCAGTATTTGGAGCATAAATACTATGTTCCATTTCTCGATTTGGCAGTTGTATATTATATAGATACACAGTTGGATTATAAAAATGCTCCAGAACATAGAGGAACTGCCGTAACAAAGGATATTTTCAAAATCTGGTCGGTAGAGCCAGAAGTAATATGGAAACAGGTTTTAGAGAATATGGGAAAGGAAAGTCTATTTTTGATGCTGGTTATAACAGAGGAAGAAAATTCGCTTATGACTTTTGAGGATGCCTTTCAAAAGAATCAAGGAGCATTAGCTTTATTACAAAAGAATATCTTAGATGAAGCTAAGAAAAAGCTGGAAGAACCATTTTATATTTTACCTGTTTCGATTTTTGAGCTAATGATAGTTCCCGAAAGTCAGGCAGATGAAGTGGAGGAGATGAAAAAAGTGATTATTGAATCTAATTATGAAATGCCAGTGGAGTATCTGCTTTCAAATAATGTATATTATTATGGAGAAAAGGAAGAGGTAGAGATAGCAGGTTAGGCATTAGGCATATAATAAAAACAGGAAGAAGCATGATGTTTCTTCCTGTTTTTTTATTTAGAATCTTTTTTTGAAGAGTAGATTTTATGGAACATCTGTATATATTGCTTAAATAAATCTAATTCTGCATCTGTTCCTGACTGTAAAGACTGGATTAAAGAATCAGGGAACAAGTCAATGTATTTATTAGAAGAACGGCGACCAAGAATAAGATAGTCAAGGGTGACATGGAATAAATCAGAAACTTCAATAAGTTTTTCAATAGATAAGCGGGCAGTACCGCATTCAATCGCACTACAATGTCTGACGGAAATATTTAATTTTTCTGCGAGCATTGCCTGAGTCATGTGATTTTCTTTACGAAGTTTAGCGATTCTCTCACCTATTAACTTGTTTAAATTCTCCATTCTATCTCCTCCGTTTCTTTTTGAAATTCATATAATTATTATATCGACTTGCAAGAATAGAGAAAATGAAGTAATATAAGGTATAATATGGAATAAATATATCTATAAAATTAAAAAAATAATAAGTAAAATGAATAAATTATTCTTGCTAGTGGAACTAAAAGGCGTATAATGTAAAGTGTAATATACAAAGAGACCTACATAATATACAAAGGAATTTGGGTGATTTATATGTTTGAAAGCAAGCAAAATAAAAGAAATTCTAAGAAGAAAAGTTTTTTTTCTTCTGATAAAAAGGCTGGATTAAATATTGGTGGGGGGTTATCCGCTGGAAAGCAGGCTTATGAAACTTCTGTTGCTAAAAGAGCTATTCAAAGAGCCGGAAAAAATAAAAACTTACATGGATATGTAAATGAAATTTTAACTGTAGACAAGCATAATCTCAATCCAGTCCATATGATAAAAGGTGAGAAAGCATTTTTAACCAAATCTCCAACGGCAGTTAGAGATGATGTTATTGTGAAAGCGACAAAAACTGGAAAAGTCATAAAAAGAATGCAGTTAAAAGATACTACCAGTAAATCTGGTATTCGTGATACTGCCAAAAAAGTAAAAAATCATCATTATAAGGGTACGATTTTGATGGGAACAAAAGAAACTGCCAAAAAGTATGCAGAGAAGGTATCAAAAGACCCTAGTATTAAACAAAAAATGCATTCAAATGGAATTTCTAGTGACTATACAAAATTAATTGCTGAGAAATTTGCTGGAACAAATGCCAAAGGAACAGGTAAACGTATTGCGAAGGAATCAGCTAAAACTGGGCTTGGAGGAGCTACATTTACTGCTGGAATAGAAGCTGTTAAAGCAGGATTAGATATAAAAAATGGAAAAAAGGATGTAAAAAGTGCAGTTGGTACTGTAATTAATGAAACAGCAATCAGTGCAGCGTCAGCAATCACTGGAGATGCACTTGGTGGTGCGGCTGCTATGGCGGCATCAACATTAGTTGGTGGACCCGTTACACCAATTGTTGGAGCTGTTGGTATTGTCGCAGGAGCAGGAGCTAGTAAGATTACTGATAAAGCGATAAGAACAGGAGAATCTGTAACTTTGAATAAGTACAATTCTGGAAAGAAGAAAAGTAAGAAAAAGAAGCGTGGATGAGTAAAGAAGCGTACGAGGAGATAAATATGAATAGTGAAAATTTATTTGAAATTTTTTTAAATGGAATTAGTAATATTAGGGGAGTAGCAATAGACCGTGAAGAGTTTTTATGCTCAGTTTTTAAAAAGTATAGAGGTGCAAAATATGAAGGACAAGAAGATGATAAAGAAGCACCAACAGTTTTGCAGTGTATCATTTCTGTTGGTCCTCCACAGGCAGGGATTAGTAAAGCGGAATTAGATGAGATTGCGGATAAGATTATTAAAAGAATTAGATTTATGACAACAGGAGTTTCTTTTTTAGCAGGAATGCCCGGTGGATTAGCAATGGCAGCAACTTTACCAGCGGATGTATTACAGTTTTATCTGCAAGCATTTATTCTTCTTCAAAAACTCATGTATTTGTATGGTCAGTGGAATGAAGATTTCTTTGATGCTGTGGGAGATATGAGTGAAGATGCAAAAAATGTAACGATTGTGTATATAGGTTATATGCTGGGAGTTGAAGCAGCTACAAAGGTTGTAGGTAATATTGTGGCTAAGGCAACTTCTAAAGGATTTATTATCAGGACATTGATAAAAAATTCTCTGGGACGGGGATTAGCTATTAAAATAGTTCGAGCAATAGGTATTAAATCTTCGGCAAAAGTTGTTAGTGCAGGAAGCAAGGCGATACCTGTTGTTGGTGCTTTTGTATCTGGTGGAGTTACTTATATATCATTTGGTCCAATGGCAAAGCGTTTAAAGAGCAGTCTTTCTAAGATGATATAGAAATAATTTTATATGAGGAAGAGTAAATGAAGAAGAAAAAAGGTATATTTGGAAATAAATCGTCTTTATCAAATAAAAATCAAAAGAAGAAAAATATAGGAGAAAATGATATATTAAAAAAATTACGACAGGAAAGTCCTTTCCCTAATCCTTTTCCCGTCGTATTAAATGATAAAATGCCAACCGCTCCGTCAGGAAAAAAAGGAAACGGTACAAATATTAATATAAATATATCTATCTCAAAGAAATTGAAAGGAAAATAATTGTATAATGATAAAAAAGTACTCAGAAAAATTTTTTCTGAGTATTTTTTACTATATATCTAAAAATGTATCATAAACTAAAACAGAATGATAAAAACATATATAAACTAATTTTAATAAAGATTGTATGGAGGTGGGGATTTGTGTATGAATGCATTCCAGAGGTAATGACATTTAAAGAATGTCAAAATATTCTAAAGGTCGGAAAAAATACTTTACTTGATTTGATACATACAGAACAGATACAGGCGTTCAAAATAGGAAATCGTTGGAAGATACCGAAGCAGTCTGTTATTGAGTTTATTCAGTATAGATAATGAAAATAATAAATACAGCATAGAGCAAAATCTCTATGCTGTATTTTTGTGGCTAAAACAATAGATTAATCATAATTTTCGTCGATGTCCAGCTCTTGGGCGTCGGCATCTTTTAAGTAATTATCTAAACAAAAAGTTGCCTGACTACACGGAAAGTTTGAAAAAAGATAGACAGTACTATCTGTACGGAGTAATCGGGAACGTCCTACAGCCTGTTCTAATTCAGATGAGATTAGATAAAATTGAATACGCTGTAAGCTAGTATTCTTGTATGCCATCATTAAAAATTTGTATCCTTTATAACTAACTTTTCGATTTTTTAGGGAACCGTGT
>UMDV01043072.1_pt1 | contig 20262 bp, 13 predicted proteins | sample 1964571 | NCBI WGS metagenome assembly UMDV01 (sample SAMEA4836002, study PRJEB28245) | human gut metagenome | biome: gut microbiome; material: fecal sample | place: Denmark | collected 2008 | reverse complement strand
ACGACATTTGTGATCCGGGTTCCATTTAAAATAGATCTGGATGTGGATATACGTGAAGAACAGGCGGATGTATCCGAAAAATCTATAAAGGGGCTGCATATTCTTCTGGCGGAAGATAATGAGCTGAATATGGAAATCGCTGAATTTGTGCTTCAGAATGAAGGTGCTGAGGTGTCCAAAGCATGGAATGGCGAGGAAACTGTTGAGCTATTCAGAAAAAGTGAATCTGGTGAATTTGATGCTATTCTTATGGATATTATGATGCCAGTCATGAATGGATATGAAGCCACAAAGATGATTAGGTCTCTGGACAGGGAGGATGCAAAGGTGATTCCGATTATTGCGATGACAGCAAATGCATTCACGGAGGACAGGCTAAGAGCAAAAGAAGCAGGAATGAATGAACATATCGCAAAACCTTTTGATGTAAAACTATTGGTAAAGATAATTCATAAATTGGTGCATTAGAGCATGTTTGAAAAATAGTCTCAGAAGGGGGATTCGTAATGAGAAAGAAAAAATGGAACAGAGTTTTAGCTGTACTTTTAATGATGGTGATGAGTATATCACTTCTGTCAGGATGTGGCAGCAAAAGTGCGGAAAAAGAAGATGCAGAAACAATTACTGTGTATTTATGGAGCACAAACCTCTATGAAAAATATGCACCATACATTCAGGAACAGCTCCCGGATATCAATGTTGAATTTGTCGTAGGGAATAATGATCTGGATTTCTACAAATTTCTGAATGAAAATGGTGGATTGCCGGATATTATAACCTGCTGTCGTTTCTCACTGCATGACGCGAGTCCCCTGAAAGACAATCTGATGGATCTTTCTACAACCAATGTTGCTGGTGCTGTTTATGATACCTACCTCAGCAATTTTATGAATGAGGATGGAAGCGTAAACTGGCTTCCGGTGTGTGCGGATGCACATGGTTTTGTAGTGAACAAAGACCTTTTTGAAAAGTATGATATCCCTCTTCCAACAGATTACGAAAGTTTTGTCTCTGCCTGCCAGGCATTTGACAAAGTGGGAATTCGTGGATTTACAGCAGACTATTATTATGATTATACCTGTATGGAAACACTGCAGGGTCTGTCAGCATCAGAACTGTCTTCCGTGGACGGACGAAAGTGGCGTACTACCTACAGTGACCCGGATAATACAAAGAGAGAAGGCCTGGACAATACAGTCTGGCCAAAGGCTTTTGGGCGCATGGAGCAGTTCATTCAGGATACCGGGCTGAGCCAGGATGATCTGGATATGAATTATGATGATATCGTTGAGATGTATCAAAGTGGCAAGCTTGCCATGTACTTTGGCACCTCTGCTGGTGTAAAAATGTTTCAGGATCAGGGCATTAACACAACCTTTCTTCCATTCTTTCAGGAAAACGGTGAAAAATGGATTATGACTACGCCATATTTCCAGGTGGCTTTAAATAGCAATCTGACAAAGGATGAGACACGTCGAAAGAAAGCAATGAAGGTACTGGACACAATGCTTTCAGCGGATGCGCAGAATAGAATCGTTTATGATGGACAGGATCTGTTAAGCTACAGTCAGGATGTAGATCTCCAGCTTACGGAATATCTGAAGGATGTGAAACCTGTGATCGAAGAAAACCATATGTATATCCGCATAGCGTCAAATGACTTTTTCTCTGTTTCTAAGGATGTGGTTTCGAAGATGATATCAGGAGAATACGATGCAGGGCAGGCCTATGAGTCATTTAATTCTCAGCTTCTTGAGGAGGACTCCTCTTCTGAGGATATCGTGCTGGATTCACAGAAATCCTATTCCAATCGTTTTCACAGCAGTGGAGGGAATGCAGCATATTCTGTTATGGCAAACACTCTGCGCGGTATTTATGGGTCAGATGTGCTGATCGCAACCGGAAACAGCTTTACGGGAAACGTGCTGAAAGCCGGCTATACTGAAAAAATGGCGGGCGATATGATCATGCCGAACGAACTTTCAGCTTACAGTAGCAAAATGAGCGGAGCCGAACTGAAAGAGGCAGTTAAAAACTTTGTAGAAGGCTATGAGGGTGGATTTACTCCGTTTAACCGAGGCTCTCTGCCTGTGCTCAGTGGTATTTCTGTAGAAGTCAAAGAAACAGATGATGATTATACATTGAGCAAAGTTACAAAGGACGGAAAACAAATTCAGGATAATGATACTTTCACGGTAACCTGTCTTGCGATACCAAAACACATGGAGGCTTATCCGGCAGATGATAATATTGTGTTTGATGGAGGGAATACCTCTGTGGATGATACATGGATAGGATATATTTCAGATGGTGATGCCGTTCTTGCAGAGCCTGAAGATTACATGACTTTGAGGTGAGAAGGATGGGCATTAAGAATCATAATACAAAAAGAGAGAAGACTGTCATGAGAAAACGGTTAAGGATAGCTGTCTTTATTGCAGTTTCTCTTGGAATTGTGTTGATAGTTTTCCGATATTTTGGATTTGTATCGAAAACTATTTATGAGGAAAGTGTTTCTCATCTGACGGAAGTTTTTCATCAGTCTGATAATATGCTGAGGGAACTGACAGATAAGAATCTGAACTATCTTCATATGTGGGGTGAGAATCTGCAGGATATTTCCAACGAAGATGAAATTCGGAATTATATAAAGAAAGCGCAGGAAGATGCCGGCTTTTTAGACTTCTTTTTTCTGTCAGCTGACGGGAACTATAAGATGGCAACAGGGGAAACCGGCTACCTTGGATTACAGGAAAATATTGAAGATGAGATCCGGCAGGGAAATGATGTGATAGCGAATGCAGCGGTTCCCGGAAAATCCCAGCTGCTTGTTTTTGCCACAGCTAAGGCTCATGGAATTTATCAGGGATTTGAATATGATGCCATTGCCATTGCTTATGAAAACTCTGATATCGTAGATGTACTGGATATTTCTGCTTTTGATGGAAATGCCCAGAGTTTTGTTGTTCATCCTGATGGCCGTGTTGTGGTTGATCATTCTTCTGAGGCATGGGGGAACGTGTATAATTTCTTCGGTGTTCTGAGAGAGCATTCTGATATGTCCGAAAAAGAAATTAATGAACTTTCAGAGAAGTTTAAAGCAAGACGTACCGATGCAATGCTGCTAAATCTGGATGGAAGAAACTATTATCTGGTCTATGAAAAATCAGATATTCAGGACTGGATGTTTTTGGGACTTGTCCAGGCGGATATCGTCAATGCCAGTATGAACAGTCTGCAGCGTAGTACGATACTTCTTGTTGGTGCGGTCGTGCTCTGTATTGCCGCTTTACTTATTAGTTTTATTATTCAAAAAGGCAGAATAAACCTCAGGAAAAAGGATACGGAGATTCTGTACAGGGACGAGCTGTTTCAAAAGCTTTCAATGAATGTAGATGACGTCTTTCTGATGCTGGATGCAAAAACATATCAGGCAGATTACGTCAGCCCAAATGCGGAAAAGCTGCTGGGTATTACGGTAGAACAGATTCGTAAAGATATTTGTATTCTGGGAAAACTACATCCAGAGGAACAGGAAGATTCGGAGAAAAATTATATGGAGGAAATCCAGGTTCATGAGCAGAGGGAATGGGATTTTGAATATGTTCATCTGAAGACAGGGGAAAAACGCTGGTTCCATAATATTGTAATGGGCAGTGAGGTAAACGGAAAAAGGAAATATATCCTGGTTATGTCGGATCGTACCTCTGACTGGAAAATGAACCAGGCACTCTCTGAGGCGGTACATGCGGCGGAGACAGCAAACCAGGCAAAGAGTACTTTCCTTTCTAATATGTCTCACGATATCCGGACACCAATGAATGCGATTATCGGTTTTACCACACTGGCTGTAAGTAATATTGATAATCAGGAAAGAGTCCAGGATTATCTGGGTAAGATTCTTTCCTCCAGTAACCATCTGCTCTCATTGATCAATGATATACTGGATATGAGCCGGATTGAGAGTGGAAAGATACATCTGGAAGAGACAGAGGTCAGTCTGTCGGATGTGCTTCATGATCTGAAGACGATCATCAGTGGGCAAATCCATGCGAAGCAGCTGGAACTTTATATGGATGTCATGGATGTTACAAATGAAGATGTTTACTGTGACAAGACTCGGCTGAACCAGGTGCTGCTGAATCTTTTGTCTAATGCGGTTAAGTTTACACCTGCAGGAGGAACCGTTTCTGTCCGGCTGAAACAGTATCCGAAGGCAGTAAAAGGCAGTAAGCTGTATGAGATCCGGGTAAAGGATACCGGAATCGGTATGAGTCAGGAATTCGTGCAGAAAATTTTTTCTCCTTTTGAGAGGGAGAGGACTTCCACTGTGAGCAGAACCCAGGGCACAGGGCTTGGCATGGCAATCACCAAGAATATTGTGGATATGATGGGCGGAACTATTGAGGTTCAGACAGAACAGGGCAAAGGTACCGAATTTATTGTCTGTCTGCCATTACGGATTCAGTCTGAGCGCCAACGTATAGAGAAAATCGCAGAACTGGAAGGGCTTAAGGCACTGGTTGTAGATGATGACTTTAATACCTGTGACAGTGTGACAAAAATGCTTGTAAGGGTCGGAATGCGTTCGGAATGGACACTTTCCGGCAAGGAAGCTGTTCTCCGTGCACGGCAGTCTATGGAACTAGGAGATGCGTTCCACGCTTATATCATTGACTGGCGTCTGCCAGATATGAATGGTATTGAAGTCACCCGTCAGATCCGCAGCCTTGGTGATGATACACCGATCATTATCCTGACCGCATATGATTGGTCAGATATCGAGGCAGAAGCCAGAGCAGCAGGGGTGACTGCATTCTGTGCGAAACCGCTGTTCATGTCAGATATCAGAGATACCTTGATGACTGCTATCGGCCAGAGTCAGGCTGAAGTAGAAGATTCAATTCTTCCAGAAGCAGGTTCAGATTTCAGAGGCAGATGTATACTGCTTGTGGAAGATAACGAACTGAACAGTGAAATTGCGGTGGAAATTCTGAAAGAATATGGATTTCTGGTTGATACTGCCGAAAATGGCGCAGAGGCAGTGGAGAAAGTTAAGAATTCGACTCCAGGTAAGTATGATCTGGTGCTGATGGATGTGCAGATGCCGGTAATGAATGGATACGAGGCCACCCGTCAGATTCGTGCGCTGGATGATCCGGCACTGTCGGGAATCACCATCCTTGCCATGACTGCTAATGCCTTTGATGAAGACAGGAAGAAAGCCTTGGAATATGGTATGGATGGATTCTTATCCAAACCGATAGTTATAGAGGAGTTAATCAGTACTTTACACAACAACCTGCTGGATTAGAGCGTGTTTGATCAGGTGTTTGGAACTTCAGAAAATCCGCACGGATAAAGGAAATAAGGAATATGGATAAAAGTAGAAAAAAATCAGCCGTACTATTTGTATGTATATTGCTAGTTCTGGGAATGTGGATGATGTTATCAGTATACAGCCAGGCCGCTGGAACGAATAATGATGAAAAACAGGCACAGACCATTCGTGTCGGCTCATTTGAGGATACCTTTAATTATGTCGACAAAAACGGTGTAAGACGAGGATATGGCTACGAACTCATGCAGGCTCTGGCAGGTTATACCGAATGGAAATTTGAGTATGTGAAATGTGACTGGTCTGACTGTTTTGATAAGCTTGAAAATGGTGAGATTGATATTATGGGTGATATCTCTTACAGCGATGAACGTGCACAAAAGATGCTTTTTTCGGATGAACCGATGGGTGAGGAAAAATATATTCTTTATGCTGATTTATCGAATATGGATATTGGGATGTCTGATTTTAAGTTTATGGACGGGAAACGTGTAGGTGTGCTCATGGATACAGAGCCAGAAATTATGCTGACAGAATGGGAAAATAAAAATGGTATACATACAGAGCATGTAAATGTGAATAATGATAATGATGTCGAAAAGAAATTAGCGAATCATGAGATTGATGCTTTTGTATTTTACTCTTGATTATAATCAGAGTCTTACAGGTGGAGAAAAATCCTGGCTGGAAGAACATGGTGACATCCGGATGGGATTTTTGAACAATGATCCGGCAATCTTTTCCATGGACGAAACAACTGGAAAACTTACCGGTATGCTACCAGAATATGTCTCCTATGCCAAAGACTGTCTGGGAAATCGGACGCTGAAATTTAATATACAGGACTATGATGATTATGATGAAATGCTTCAGGCACTGCAGAATCATGAAATTGACATGATTTTTTATGCCGGCAGAAATCCTGATATTGCAGAAAAAAAAGGCTATGCACTTACAAACACAGCCTGGACCTACAATCTTATGGCAGTAACTGATGAGAAAAATTTTGACGAGGGTAATGTGTATACAGTAGCTGTGCCAAAGGAAAAAGAAGCTTTAAAACAGCAGCTTACCTTTAGTTATCCACAATGGAATCTTGTGGATTATGATTCGTTTGAGGAGGCTGCTGAAATGATTACTAATGAAAAAGCAGACTGTTTTCTCATGGGAGCAAGTCAGGCGATGGTATATGATAACAATCGAGATTTCAAGAGTGTTCCACTTACAAAAACAATGGAGGCATGCTTTGCAGTAAAAGGTGGAGAGGGAACTCTTTTGTCGATACTGAATAAAACTTTAAAGGGCATGCCGTCTGGCATGCTTACAAGCGCACTTGCTATCTATGACAGTACGGCAGATAAGGTAACATTTTTGGACTTTGTAAAAGACAATATGCTTGCTTTTTTTCTCGCCACAGGATTCTCTGCACTCAGCATCATTGTTATTATCCTCGTACTTTTACGCAAGGCAAGGAAAGCAGAAGCTGCCGCAAAGCTTGCTGCAAATGATACACAAAAACTTAATGAGAAACTGGAAATCGCTTTGAAAAAAGCAGAGGATGCCAGGCTCGCAAAGACCAGTTTTCTTAACAATATGTCACATGATATCCGTACTCCTATGAATGTAATTCTGGGTTATGCACAGCTTATGGAGAATGAACTAAATGGAAAAGACATACCTGAAGCTTTAGAACATCTGGAAAAACTGCAGCAGTCTGGAAATCTTCTTCTGTCAATCATAAATAATGTACTGGATATGGCCCGGATTGAGAGCGGAAGGATGGAGATTGATGAGAATTACTGCCGGATTGAAGATGTCTGGAAATCTTTGTTTGCAGTATTTGATGAGAAAGCAAGGAAAAAGAATATTTCGCTTCATTACACGATGAATGTAGAGCATGAGCATGTATTGACAGATGTTACCAAGGTAAAAGAAATATTGGTCAATATCCTGAGCAATGCTATAAAATATACTCCAGCAGGTGGTTCTGTTATGGTATATGTAGATGAATTACCTTGTGATGAGTCTGGATACATGATAGTGAGGATCAGAATCAGCGATACCGGAATCGGTATGAGTCAGGATTATCTGACAAAGATTTTCGAAGCATTCACGCGTGAGAAGAACACCACAAAGAGCAAAATCGCAGGAACCGGACTGGGCATGTCAATAGTCAAGAATTATGTTGACCTGCTTGGTGGAACAATAGATGTAGAGAGTGAGCTTGGCAAGGGCAGTACCTTTACAGTTACATTAAAACACAGGATAGCGGATGAAAGATATTATGTAAAAAAGCATATTGAAGAGCCTGGAACAGGAAATGAAATCCTTGAAGGCAGGAATATCCTTTTAGCGGAGGATAATGATTTAAATGCAGAGATTGCAGAGGCAATACTTGAGCGTGCCGGTCTTAGGATAGAACGTGTGGAGAATGGTATTCAGTGTGTGAACAGAATACTGAAAATGCCGGCAGGAACATATGATATGATCTTCATGGATATCCAGATGCCGGAAATGGACGGTTATAAAGCAACACAGGCAATCAGAAATTTGCCAGATAAGGATAAAGCATGCATACCGATTATAGCTATGACAGCCAATGCTTTTGCAGAAGATAAAAGAAAGACGATGGAGGCAGGGATGAATGCACATCTGTCAAAACCATTAAATGTACCGGAACTGATGGATACAATCCGAAAATTCTGTGATGGTAAGTAGATGTGTCAGTGACTGGGAAAAGAATAACAGAGATATAGCAGAATGAAAAAGAATTCTGTTGTTATATCATTCCGTAAGTGATATACTATAAAAGACAGAAAAAAACCGTGTGAAATTACAGTTTTACTTTCGCACGGTTTCTTTTATACAGAATAGTTAGTTAGAACTAATATCAAAATAGTATGAAGGACTACAAAATAGTAGTTATTCCGGTTTTAAAGAAAGGAAAGTGAAAAGCGAATGAATACTTTTTTTGGCATATTGATTCCATTTGTTGGAACAACGCTGGGTGCAGCATGTGTTTTTTTTATGAAAAAAACGCTAGGCAAATCAGTGCAACGTGCACTTACAGGATTTGCAGCAGGTGTAATGGTTGCGGCTTCAATCTGGAGTCTTCTGATTCCAGCTATTAAACAATCGGAGAAGATGGGAAACTTATCATTTGTTCCGGCAGTTGCTGGGTTCTGGATTGGTATATTGTTTTTACTCACACTTGATCATTTGATTCCGCATCTTCATGTTGGAAGTGATCAGGCAGAGGGACCGAAAAGCAAACTTGGCCGTACTACAATGATGGTGTTGGCAGTTACATTACATAACATCCCTGAAGGTATGGCAGTCGGTGTAATGTATGCAGGATTTCTTACTGGAAATGCACAGATTACAGCAACAAGTGTACTTGCATTATCACTTGGAATTGCTATTCAGAATTTTCCGGAAGGAGCAATTATATCCATGCCGCTTAGGGCAGAGGGAGAAAGTAAGGGAAAGGCATTTTTAGGTGGTGTACTTTCAGGGGTGGTCGAACCGATTGGCGCAGTATTGACAATTATTGCTGCACAGCTGATAATCCCGGCATTACCATATTTGCTGAGCTTTGCAGCAGGAGCTATGCTTTATGTCGTGGTTGAAGAACTAATCCCTGAAATGTCGCAGGGAGAGCACTCGGATATTGGTACGGTTTTCTTTGCAGTTGGGTTTAGTTTAATGATGATTCTGGATGTGGCACTTGGGTGATAACAAACAGGAAAAGGTATTAGAATATAAATTTGCGGTAATCAATTATATCGGATTTCTAAGATTTTCATAATCAACTTTACAAAATCTAATCAGAATCAGTCCATCCATATTCCACATGGATGCAAATACCGGAATTTCTTTGATATCAGATGTCGTTTTTATCATAAGAAAATATCATTTTTCATCCCTTCTTCTGCAATATTATGATTATATGGTACATTATAAATGTGAAATTTACAAAGGTTAAGCGCATAACCCATTACAAAATTTGCATTCGATTTTTGTGATATTTTACTATTGCATTACGCATTTCCAGCAATCTGTGGGTTAATCATTAATGACATTCTTATCCCACAATAAAACTGTGTCGTAAAATGTGGTAAGAAAATCAGACGAATATATTTTTCCAAGAATTTGTCGTAAAAATGTGGTCAAATCAAGAAAATCGAGTGCGAAAGCAAGTGAGAAATCCCTGTGAAGCCCGTAAAATCAAAGCTTCACCAAAAAATCTCAAAAAATTAGCACTCGTCTCTTGACATGGCTAACAGATAGTGATATATATATGTTATACGAAGTGTAGAACAAATAAGCATCTTCGGGTTAGGAGGAACTTATATGAATATAAATAAATTTACGCAAAAGTCATTAGAAGCAGTAAATAGCTGTGAGAAACTGGCTTATCAGTATGGCAGTCCGGAGATTGATCAGGAGCATTTTTTATACAGCTTACTTACCATTGAGGATAGTCTGATTTTAAAGCTGATTGAGAAGATGGAAGTGAATAAAGAAGCATTTCTGTCACAGGTACAGCAGGCAGTTGAGAAGAAACCGAAAGTGTCCGGCGGACAGACTTATATCAGTAAGTCATTGAATCAGGTGCTTGTCAGTGCAGAAGATGAAGCGAAGGCAATGGGAGATGAGTATGTTTCTGTAGAACATCTTTTCCTTTCTTTAATGAAGTATCCGAATACAGAGATTAAGAAATTGTTTCAGGCATATGGAATTACAAGAGAGCGTTTTCTTCAGGCATTGTCTACAGTAAGAGGTAACCAGAAGGTTGTCAGTGATAACCCAGAAGCCACTTATGAGACATTGGAGAAGTATGGTTATGACCTTGTAGAGAGAGCTAAACAGCAGAAGCTTGACCCGGTTATCGGACGAGACAGCGAGATTCGTAATGTCGTTCGTATTCTTTCCAGAAAGACAAAGAATAACCCGGTATTGATTGGTGAACCTGGTGTTGGTAAAACAGCTGTTGTTGAAGGTCTTGCACAGCGTATTGTGAAAGGTGATGTGCCAGATTCTTTAAAGGATAAGAAATTATTTGCCCTTGATATGGGTTCTTTAGTAGCAGGAGCGAAATATCGTGGTGAGTTTGAGGAACGTTTAAAAGCAGTTCTTGAAGAAATCAAAGCTAGCGATGGACAGATTCTTTTATTCATTGATGAGCTGCACACGATTGTTGGTGCTGGTAAGACCGACGGTGCGATGGATGCCGGAAACCTGTTAAAGCCAATGCTTGCCAGAGGGGAACTTCACTGTATCGGTGCTACAACACTGAATGAATACCGTCAGTATATTGAAAAAGATGCCGCATTGGAGCGTCGTTTTCAGCCGGTTATGGTCGATGAACCTACGGTAGAAGATACGATTTCTATTTTGAGAGGATTAAAAGACCGCTACGAAGTATATCACGGTGTAAAGATTGCAGACAGTGCCTTAGTAAGTGCCGCTGTTTTATCTAACCGTTATATTACCGACCGTTTCCTCCCAGATAAGGCAATCGACCTTGTGGATGAAGCATGTGCGATGATTAAGACAGAATTAGATTCCCTTCCGGCCGACCTTGATGAAGTGCAGAGAAAGATTATGCAGTTAGAAATCGAGGAAGCAGCCTTAAAGAAAGAAACGGATCGTCTTAGTGTAGAACGTCTTGAAAATCTGCAAAAGGAACTCGCCGAATTACGTGAGGAATTTAAGTCGAAAAAGGCTTCCTGGGATCAGGAGAAATCCGCAGTAGAGCGTGTTTCCAAGTTAAAGGAAGAAATCGAAAGTTTAAATAATGAGATTCAGATTGCACAGCGCAATTATGATTTAAATAAAGCAGCAGAATTACAATATGGTAAATTGCCAGAATTGCAAAGACAGTTAGAGGAAGCGGAAGAAAGTGCAAAGAAGAGAGAATCTTCTATGGTTCATGAATCTGTAACTGATGATGAAATCGCAACGATCATCAGCCGCTGGACGGGTATTCCGGTAGCAAAACTTACCGAGAGTGAGAGAAATAAGACATTGAATCTTGATAAGGAACTCCATAAACGAGTTGTCGGTCAGGATGAAGGTGTGGAAAAGGTTACTGAAGCCATTATCCGTTCGAAAGCAGGAATTAAAGATCCGACAAAGCCAATCGGTTCCTTTATGTTCCTCGGACCTACTGGTGTAGGTAAGACAGAACTTGCGAAAGCACTTGCCGCAAGCCTGTTTGATAACGAACAGAACATGGTTCGTATTGATATGAGTGAGTATATGGAGAAATATTCCGTATCTCGCCTGATCGGAGCGCCTCCAGGATATGTAGGATATGAAGAGGGCGGTCAGCTTACCGAAGCCGTCAGAAGAAAACCATACTCAGTTGTTCTTTTTGATGAAATAGAAAAGGCACATCCCGATGTATTTAATGTGCTATTACAGGTACTTGATGATGGGCACATCACCGATTCTCAGGGCAGAACAGTAGACTTTAAGAACACGATATTAATCATGACCTCCAATATCGGTTCCCAGTATCTGCTCGAAGGAATCGATGAAAATGGCAACATCAAGACCGATGCAGAAACTATGGTCATGAATGACCTGCGTTCCCACTTTAGACCAGAGTTTTTGAATCGTCTTGATGAGATTATCATGTTTAAACCTCTTACCAAAGACAATATCGGAGGCATTATTGAGCTTATGCTTGCCGATGTCAACAAACGTCTTGAAGACAAGGAACTTTCTATTCATCTTACCGATGCTGCCAAGAGTTATGTTATCGAACATGGATACGAACCGGCATACGGTGCACGTCCATTGAAGAGATATCTGACAAAACATGTCGATACCCTTGCTGCGAGAATGATACTTTCCGGCGAGGTATATCCACAGGATACGATTGTCATTGACGAACAGGGTGGAGAACTGATTGCTTCTGTGGAACATAGACAATGATGATTTAATTCATTAAATAACGGACAAACAGACGAATCCATGAAATAAAATAATCCATATCTGTGGCTTTAGTCGCAGATATGGATTATTTTATTTCATGGATTCGTCTGTTTAGCCATTTGCTTACCGAATGGAACAGTAAACTACAATTCATTATTCACCATATAATAATAAACCTCCGCAAGGAACTTAGAATTCGTCGGAGCTCCTTTATCTGAATAAGAGGAGCAATGAAAAATTTTCTCAATCTCTTCTAAATCACCTTTTAAAAATCCAATTTCAATTGCATGCCGAATGTTTCGTTCGACCCGGGCGGCTGTACTCGAACATTTTTTAGCAACATCGACATATAACCCTTTTGTAATGTGGTTTAAATAATCAGGATCAAGTGCGATAAGTTCTAATGCGGTTACTATGTAAGAAAAACCAAGCATATTAGCGGGAATTCCGATTTGCATCAAAAGTTTTTGAATTCCTGAGGTTTCGATGCGTAAAACATTTTTAAAATCATTTTCACTGTTTATAGTAAAAATAAGTACTTTTTGATGATCTTCCATAGTGTCGATAAATCTGAAAAGGTCATCTTTAACATGGAAAATTCCCGCAAAATCAATAAAAACGTTAGACATATATTATATCCCCTTCCTTTTTGTTATCTTTTACATTTTAATATGTATATTGACATAATAAAATATTAGGAATAACATAACAATTATAAAAGTTTTTAAAAAGTTATGTCAGTAATGACCCGTGGGAGACAAGATGTTCAGTGATAAGATTCGAGAATTAATGATTGAGAGGGATATATCCCTTACGGATTTGGCGGAACTTTCTGGAGTTCCATTTGAGACATTGCGTAATATTTATTATAGAAAAGTAAAAGATCCAAAAGTATCGACTGCTTTTCAATTAGCAAGTGCGCTTGAAGTTACCGTTGAGTATTTATTAAAAGATATGAGTACGACAGAGGAAGAGGCGGAGAATTCAGAAGGACAGGAGGGCATAGAGGAAGAACTTCTTGAAAATTATAGAGAGTGTGGGAATCATGGAAAGGCAATTATTCGTTTAGTTGCCCGGTTAGAATGTAAGGCAGCAAGAAAAGAAAGATTGAATTTGCGTAAAATGAAACACAGAATCCCATGTTTTATTCCAGTAGGCCGTATTGGAGATGGTATTGATTACAATAGTTGTACGGTAGAAGACGAATACACAATGATTAAAAAGGTTTATCTGGCTATTGAGATTACTAATAATAACTTTGCTCCTGCATATTGTAAAGGAGACAGGATATTATTAGAGAATCGTTTTCCTGAATTAGGAGAATGCGCCGTCTTTACAGATGGAATGAAAGCTTATTTCCGCTATTTTAAAATGGAAGGAGAAATGTACTGTTTAAAATGCCTGAATGGAAGAGGGAAAGATATGCTGCTTCGGCGAATGGATGAAGTAGACTGTCTCGGCACCTGTATTAGTGTGATTAGGAAATAGGGCATATAGGGGTTCTATTGCTCGGCTGCCCTTCGAGAACATCAGTTTTGCTTCGCAAATCAGAAAATGTCAAATATTGAGTTTTGCATTATCTTGTGATACCATATAAATGGATAGTTGGACATTTCAATGAAAATAGCTAAATATTTTATAAATGGGGCAGATTTTGAATGAGTATGATATTGGGATATATAAAGGAACGAGAAATATCTTTTCTGTTCTTTCTATTGTTGGTTCTGTTAGTAATTGTTCTTTGGAATTTGTACAAAAAGGAGAAAAAGAGAGCAGAAGCAGCAGAACTCTCTGTAGCCGGTGAGCGGAAATATTATTTATTGAATTTTGTGACTTTGTGCTGCGGGATTTTGACCATAGAAACTTCGCATTCGTTTCTGCGAAGTTTCTGTTTTATTGGGCAAAATGGAGCGTTTAGCACAACGGAACAAAATCAATAAATTTTTTAGGGCTTCTTCCTGTTAATCTTCTGGCAATCCGATTGTTTGTTCTTCTATAAAGGCGTCTCCTTTGCCTGCGGCAACTCAGAATTTTTATTCATAATCCTGTCCATCAAATCTTTCATCCCCTGACAGGCGGTTAATAAACTTTGGATGGTATTTAGAGTAGACAATAATCTGTTCTTTGTACAAACCATGATAGCCGGAAAGCATATAGCTGATGGAGATGGCAATTAAGATATAGGAAACACCTTCAAATCCAAACAATTCAAATCCAATAAGCATTGAAGCAATCGGACAGTTTGTCACACCGCAAAATAAGGCGAGCATTCCGGTTGCAGCGCAAAGAGAGGGAGATATGCCAAAGATATGTCCAAACAGACAGCCAAAGGTTGCTCCGGTGAAGAAAGCAGGGACAATCTCGCCGCCCTTATATCCGGCAGCAAGCGTGAGTGCAGTAAGAAGCATTTTTATTAAAAAGGCATAGGCAGGGACATTTCCCTCGATAGCTCTTGCAATCATGTCAGTTCCTGCTCCGTTGTAATCATAATTGCCGATTAGGAGGGTGATTGCAATAACAAGCAGACCGCCGACAATGATTCGCATGTAAGGTTTTTTAAAAAACTTATTGTAAAATAAACCAGCTCCCTTTAAAAATATACAAAATACAACGCTTAATCCAGCACAGAAAATGCCGAGCAGTACGATTTTAGCGCAACTTGTGAAGGTGAGTTCTGGTATCCCGTGGATAGTAAATGCTTCCGGGTTGATTCCCATATTGACAGCAAAACGATTTGCTACAATAGAAGAAAATACGCAGGGAACTAAAGCGGCATAATGCATGATTCCGACACTGATCATTTCCATTGGGAAAATAGCTGCCGCAAGAGGAGTTCCAAATACGGCAGAAAAGGCGGCACTCATTCCGCTCATGACAAGAAGCTTTCGATTCCCCTCGTCAAATTTGAAAAGCCGTCCGATTGTATTTCCAATACTTCCTCCCATTTGGAGAGCCGCTCCCTCACGTCCGGCAGAGCCACCGAATAAGTGAGTGATAATTGTTGCTGCAAAGATAAGTGGAGCCATATATGCAGGCACATCCTGATTTTTTCCATGTACAGCAGTCATAATGATGTTCGTTCCCTTATCCTGCCTTACCCCACAAAGATGATATAAAAATACGATAACGACACCACCAATCGGCAGAAAATATAACAAAAATGGATATTGACCGCGAAGTGTGGTTACTTTTTTTAAGCAAAAAGAAAAGGCACTACTAAATGCCCCGACAGCAACCCCGGTCAATACTGCCATAAAAAGCCATAACGCACAAGTCTTTAAATTGTAGTAGATCTTTCTTAGATAGCGTTTTATGATTTCTTCCATGATATTTCTCTCCCTTGTGTATTTCAAAAAAATTTTTGTCATTTTCCAATGTTTAGAAAAAGCATTTTTTCATTCCTTCTTAATATCAGAAAAAATTACGAGATTTATTTGGTTGCATCAAGAATGCCGGGGCATTCTTGAAACCATATTAAGAAGAGAGAAAATTCGATTTCTTTAGACATTGGATTTCTTTGTACATTGGATTTTTGAATACATTTTGTTTCTTAAAAAGAGTGTACTCTATTCGAATTCATATTGTCAAGTTCTGCCGAAAAAAGAATTGACATCCTTTTTATTTCGTGATAAATTAAATGCTATAAATGCGATGAAGAGGAATAGTAGAATGATGAAAGCATCCAGAGAGCTGCTGGTCGGTGCGAAGCAGTAGTGGACATGATTTGAACTCGCCTCTGAGCAGCCTGTTGAACCGCATGATTGCAGTAGGCAGCGCCGGAAACCTGACCGTTACAGCAGGAGGATATAAGGCTTTTTAAGTCCGTATCTGTAATGAGTGCATACCTTACTTTTTATGTATCGTATGAATAAGAGTGGTACCGCGGAATTATTTTCTCCGTCTCTTTTCGGCATCTGCCTTTTGGTAGTTGCTATCAAAGAGACGGAGTTTTTTATTTTACAGGATATATTTTCCTGTAATATGTTGTTTTCAACTTAAGGAGGATTTTCTATTATGAAGTATGCAGATAAGTATAAACCAATGTATTTCCCAGCTCCAGCTGGATATAATAAATGGATGGAGAAAGACCATATCGAACAGCCACCTATCTGGTGTTCTGTTGACTTACGTGATGGTAATCAGGCTCTTATCATCCCTATGAGTTTAGAAGAAAAAATCGAATTCTTTAAATTATTAGTTGATGTTGGTTTTAAAGAAATCGAGGTTGGTTTCCCAGCTGCTTCTGAGACAGAATATGAATTCTGCCGTACATTGATTGAACGGAATCTGATTCCCGATGATGTAACAATTCAGGTTCTGACTCAGGCAAGAGAACATATCATTAAAAAGACATTTGAAGCTATTGAGGGCGCTAAAAACGTAATCGTTCATCTGTACAACTCCACTTCTGTTGCACAGCGTGAGCAGGTATTTAAAAAAGATAAAGAACATATTATTCAGATTGCTGTAGAAGGTGCTGAATTATTACAGAAACTGATGGAAGAAAATGGAGGAAAATACCGTTTTGAATATTCTCCAGAAAGTTTTACTGGAACAGAGATGGATTTTGCATTAGAAATCTGTAATGCTGTATTAGATGTATGGAAACCAAAGAAAGAATTACCTGCCATCATCAATCTTCCTGCTACTGTTTCCCACTCTCTGCCTCATGTTTACGCAAGCCAGATTGAGTTTATGAGCGAGAACTTAAAATACAGAGATAATGTTGTGTTATCTGTTCATCCTCATAACGATCGTGGAACAGGTGTTGCCGATACAGAATTAGCTGTTCTTGCAGGAGCTGATCGTGTGGAAGGAACATTATTTGGTAATGGAGAACGTACAGGTAATGTAGATATCATTACATTAGCTTTAAATATGTATGCTCATGGTGTAGAGCCAAACTTAGACTTTACAGACTTGCCACATATCGTAAAAGTATATGAAAAAGTAACAAGAATGCATGTATATGAAAGACAGCCATATGCAGGAAAGCTTGTATTTGCTGCCTTCTCCGGTTCTCATCAGGATGCTATCGCCAAAGGTATGCTGTGGCGTGAAACACATGACTGCGATAAATGGACTGTACCATATCTGCCAATTGATCCAAAAGATCTTGGAAGAGAATACGAAGCAGATGTTATCCGTATCAACAGCCAGTCTGGAAAAGGCGGTATCGGATTCCTTCTGGAAAAAACATATGGTATTCGTATTCCAACTAAAATGCGTGAAGAAGTTGGTTATTCTGTAAAAGATGTTTCCGACCATACACATAAAGAATTACAGCCAAAAGAAGTATTAAAAGTATTCAACGAAAAATATGTTAATATTTGTGATCCAATTGAATTACTCGAAGTACACTTCAAACAGGAACACGGTGGAATTTCAACAGAAATTATCCTGAACAAATATGGTGTACACAAAGTATACCACGGAAAAGGAAATGGTCGTCTTGATGCCGTAAGTAACGCATTAAAACGCCACTCCAACTTAGATTACACAATCTCCACATATGAAGAGCATGCTCTGAAAATGGGTTCAAATTCCCAGGCATGTGCTTATGTTGCTATCTATGGAAGCGATGGAAATACATATTGGGGAGTTGGAATTGATGACGATATCATCAATGCTTCAGTGAAAGCGCTGATTAGTTCTGTAAATCGCTATGAGAGGTGCGAAGACGGCAAGGAAGATTAATTTCTGATTTGCCGCAGGCAACGGGACGCCCTCAAAGAGAGCCTATCCCCTATATTTGTGACTTTAGTCGCGGCGGTTTGAATACTCGCTTATACATGCTCGTATCCAAATCTTGCTCCGAGGCCACAAATATAGGGGATAGGCTTTCTTTGAGGGCTGTTTATTGGATGCAAGAGCAAAATCAGGCTCCTTTATTACACTCTCCACATTTTACGCAGAAAAACTCACAAAACGATTCTTTATCCAGTTCTCATCCTTGCTGACACAGGAGATTTCATTAAAAGAGAACATATTCGCTGAATCAGTTATCAAATACTAAGAAGCTATCTTGTTTTCATAAAGGGGCAACACATCTTGATTTTATAAAAAATGGAATGGCACTATCCTTTTATAAAAAGATTTATAAAAGAGAGAGAAGCACTTTAAAAAAGAAAGTTTTGTTTCAACAATATGACCAATTAACGAAACAGTACTTATAAAAAATCAGTATATTTCAGATATTGACAGTAAAAAAATAATTGTGTAAAATAATGTTAGACTAAGAGGGATTTCCTATTTGATAAATAGTGATAAATATATTAGAGCGTGTTTTAAATATGCGCTGAAACATAAATTTTATATTTGGGTAAAACTGTCGAAAGGCAGCGACACAAAGCCAAATGGGTCTAAGGTTCATTTTTTAAGAGAATTATGACAGCCGGTTGCATCAAGTTATTGATTATTTTAATGAGTAATTTCTGCTCATTTTATGCCGTCTGTGTAAGGGTTATCTTCACAGACGGCTTTTTTAATGCTTAAAAAATGGAAGATTCTAAAATTATAATTGGAGATAGAAAATGAAGTTAAAGTGGAGAGGGTTACAATTTGAACATTATATATTGGGAATTTTACTGGCAGTAGAGTGGATTATGTCATTTACTTTTTTGGGATATATTCATATACCTCCTATTTCCATTCTACAGCGCATATTCCTATCGTAGTTATCGCATGCCTTTTCGGGCCAGTGGAATCCTCAGTTGCAGGATTATTTTTTGGACTGGGAAGTATGTATAAAGCATCCGCATTGTATGTTATGCTGGGTGACAGAATATTTTCTCCATTTCAGACAGATTTTCCGATAGGAAGTATCTTGTTAAGTGTAGGAACAAGAGTATTATTTGGATTTTTAATGGGATGTATATTTAAAATTGTAAATAAAAGCCGTTATAAATGGGCCGGCAAAAGCCTTGCAGCATTAATAGCAACTCCGTTACATGCCTTGCTTGTGTACGGAGCAATGGGAATCCTTTTCCCAGAAAGTGGATTTAATTATAAGTCTTCTTTTAGATGGGGAGTAAATGATTATGCTATAGCCGCAATCTGCATTTTGGCGGTAATACTATCAGATATTATTTATCATAGCTCTTTTGTAACACATTATAAAAATGTGATCAATGATTCAGAATTAAGACAGCACTGGTCAGTTAAAATGAAAATGAGTTTGTTCATTATTATAATATTTGTATTCTGCATAGCAGCTTTTTCCACAATATATTTTGCAAGCTGGACAGAATATATGTTTGGTGTATATGGTGTCAAGGTAACGAAGAAAATAGCACAGGACATTCTTCATTTGCAGGTACAATTTCTGGCAGCTATGATTTCACTGAACTTTATTCTGATAGTTATCATTTTGATGATCTATAATTACATGAAACATAGAGAATATATGGGCGAGATGGATGCCCTTACAAATGTTATGGGAAGAAGACTATTTTTAAATTATTGTACGAAATGTCAGAATGATAGAGATGATATAGATAACAAATCGAAAAGAAAAGGCTGGTTTTTATTTATAGATATTGATTGGTTTAAGCAGATTAACGATACATTGGGCCATACGGTCGGCGATGAAACATTAAAGCAGATTGCAGAAAGCTTAAAAAATATATTCAGCAGCTATGGAGCCGTTGGCCGGGTAGGAGGAGACGAATTTGCAGTAATCATCAATGAGAAAATGACGAAAGAACAATTAGAGGAACAACTAAAAAAGTTCCTCTTAGATATTTCAGCCATTTTACCAGAAAGAACCGTTAGCTGTAGCATTGGTGTTTATCATTTCGGATTTCCCAAAAGTCAGAAAGAACTTCTTACGAGAACAGATGATGCATTGTATAAGGCAAAAGAAAAGGAAAGAGCCTGCTATGTGATATTGGATGAATAGGAATTTGCCGGAGGCAAAAGAGACGCCTTCTGGAAGATAATGGTGTGCATCCCGTCAAGTAGACAATTAAAAAAATATA
>UMDV01022027.1_pt1 | contig 20426 bp, 7 predicted proteins | sample 1964571 | NCBI WGS metagenome assembly UMDV01 (sample SAMEA4836002, study PRJEB28245) | human gut metagenome | biome: gut microbiome; material: fecal sample | place: Denmark | collected 2008 | reverse complement strand
CCGTTTCTGTGAAGGAAAAATAAGGGCAGTCCTGTCCGGTGATGAAAAAGATTATGCCATCATATCCATGCCGGATATGTACATGGTTACCTCGGCATATATCCATGGAGATTATGAGAAGGCAACGTTTTTAAACGGCTATGCAGATCATTATTCTGTTACGGCGTCCTGGCAGCTGGAAGATACGAAACTTACAGATGTTTATAAGGAACTGATGCAGAATTATGGAAGAAAGACCGATAAGGACATAAAAGCAGTTGTACGGATCACTACGTCAGACGTTGGTGTGTCCGGAGCGAATATTTTTTATTCGCTGCAGGAGCCGACAAGAAATGTAATCCTTGGCAATGCCCTGAAGGTTACGCACAAAAACTGTAAAGGAATGGAAGATTTCACGGAAAACATAGAGTCGATCTTCGATTACTACCGGGAAGTCTTAAAAGGGGTCATGCGGCTGTGTGATATCTGGATCGAGCATCCGGCAAATGCCATGGCAGGGATCATGAAGCAGGCGGGATTTGGAAAAAAACTGCTTGCAGAAACCGTGGAGCAGTTTAAGGCTACTACCGGGGATGAGCCATGCAGCGCATACGAGATCTACTGCGGGATCTGTGAATCCATTACCATTGCAAGGCAGGAAAAGACGAATGAGAGAGGACTTTTAGCTCTGGAAGAAAAAATTGCCGGCTGTGTGTCAAAACGCTGGCATGAATATGATATTCCTGGCACTGTAAAATACTAACAGGATTTAAAAGAATGGAGACAGCATGGACTGTCTTTTTTTGATGGGAGGAAAACATGAAGGTTACGAATGGAAAAGATGTGGCAAGGCTGCTGGTAGATGAATACTTGAACTGCCATCCCACCGGACACAAAAAATTTATGGAGTCCATGGCAAAAGAGCAGCAGGAAATAAAAGACAATTACACTTATCTTGGGTTTGCCTGGCTAAAAGGTCTTTCAGAGGTCAGATATTACGACCTTCGAAACGAAGCATCGAAACTGATGGCCGATGATCTGTGCCTGCATGTAAAGGAACAGCCAGAAAGGGTGCGCCTGGTGTATGAAGGTGCAGAGGAAATGGAGATCAATCCTTCAGATGAAGAGCAGATGGCAAAAATGTTTACCTGCTACCTGCTTGCAGGAAGTATGGACGGATATGGGGAATTTGTGGATTATGCCCTTGATACCCACCGGACACTGCAGCAGAACCTGACACGATTTTTTGTGGAATGGTTTGCAAAAGCAGAAAAAGGCTCTGCATTTTTAAAACAGGCAAAGATGGTGTATTCCAGGTATTCCCTGCCATATATCTAAATTACGGAGGTATGTGATGGATAGAAAACTTCCGGACTGGTTAAAAGAGAGCAGGGAGGCAGAAAAACTGATCGCATGGCTGAAATCGCCGGATTGTGAAGTAAAAGAATTTTCCGGACAGCTGTTTATAAAGGCAAGATATGGAAACTGTTTCTTTTTCTTTGATTGTTTAAAGGAAAACAGAAAAACAGACCGGAACTGGTGTGCCGTGATCCACATGCCGGAGTATTCCCTTTATGAAGCAGAAGATATTTTTCTGAAACCGATCGGGATACCGGATGATTTTGGTTTTCCTGTGCGTGAGGATCTGATCCCGAAACTGGAAACACAGATAAGCCGCATTGGAAAGAAACTTATCCGGGAACAATGGGATGAACTTTTGTTAAAAGGCGGGTATGCAGCTGCACAGATGATCCCGGAGATCAGCAGGGTTTATATCCAGCTAAATGCAGACCGTTTTATTAAAAAAGGAAAGCGGCCGGAGGATCTGATCTATCAGCCGCAGTTTCATTTTGCGGATATGAAGTGGGAATTTTCTGACTGGATGTTTCTGGAATATTTAAGCAACCCACAGCGGGCAGCAGAGCTTTTCGCCCAGAAGTGGCTGCTTGAAAAACTTCCGGAGATCTCAAAAAAGAAGATCTGTATCGGATGTATCCGGGAGGAAATGGAAGAAATGTTAAAAAAGACTGGGACAGGGCCGGAGGCAAGCCTTCCGCGTTCTGCTTAGTATAAAAAATGAAAAAATCAGGAGGAAACGAATAATATGGGTAAATACAATTACATGAATCTGAACCAGAAGATGATCAGGATCCGGAAGAAAGTGCCGAAGCTGATCCGCAAACGGTATAGTGAGGACGTTACTTATGATTTTGTAAAACTGGATGATATTTATGAATGCCTGACACCGGCCCTTAATAAATACGGGGTCGATTTTGACATCTTAAGTGAAAGGCCGACACAGGTGGACGAACAGGGCAATTCCGTGTTTTTAAAGGAAATGGGAGCACTCTGGAGATATGAGGCTGACCTGGAGCTGTGCTGGACCAATGCAGACCGTCCGGGAGACAAGGTACGGAGCTTTTTGCATGTCATTGGAACCAATGAAGCACCGGATAAAGCAAAAGGTGCGGCATGGACGTATGGCCTGAAGTATTATTTCTTAAATAAATTCAACATCATGCAGGCATCTGGAATAGACGATCCGGACATGCGTGGGACGGAAAAAGAAGAAATGCCGAATCAGGAAGCTTCCGTAAAACCGGAAAAACCGAAAAAGAAACAGGAAAAGGCAGAAAGAAAAGAAACCGCAGCAAAGCCGGAGCAAACGGAACCGGTCAGGGAAAAGAAAACGGACCGTAAAAAACTGCGTGATGGAAATGCCATATCAGAAGGTATTGTAAAAGTGGAATATGCAGTGACGGATACAGAAGAAAACCTTCCTGGACAGATGACTTTTGGAATGGAAGAAAGTGAAAGCGGACTGGAAGAATTTTCCGATGAAGAAACCAAAGCGGAAGATCCGGTTCAGACCGAGGAAATCTCCGTAGATGAGGAAATTACTGCCGAGACGGATGCAGACGGTTTCCGTGCAGTAGAAGAAACGGATGAAGTTCCATTTGATGAAGACGATGAGATTTCTTTTGATGCAGAAGAAGAGGAAGAAACACCAGAAGAGACTGCAGAGGAAGTGTTGGAGGATATGGCTCACGAAGAGGATGCAGAGGATGAAGTGAAATGGGCAGAAAAGGTTATCTGCAATTTTGGTGTCTATGCCGGAACCCCTCTTGGGGAAATGATGCAGGATGCCAGAGGTTACCAGACGATCAAATGGCTGGTACAGCGTTACAAAGGCCAGAATCAGGAAATACAGAAAGCTGCAAAGATTCTTTTGGATCATGAAAAGGAAATGCAAAAAGCAGCCTGAAAACAGAGAAATAGTTTGAGGTGGCTCCGGGAACGGGGCCATCTTTTATGAAAAGGAGGAAGGCATGTATGCCAGAGAATCGTTTACGATCGCAGAAGTAGCAGATCTTTTGTCAATCCGAAGACTGAGTGATTCTTACCAGGACGAATTTCCGGTGGAATGTCCTTTTTGCGGGGATTTAAGAGGAAAATGCAGTTTTTGCATCCGCAAAAATGGAGAACTGAAAAATGTTTACCATTGCTATCATTGCGGAGCATCCGGAAACATGCTGACACTGTACGCGGAACTATCCGGCATTTACGGGAGAAACCGGTATAAAGAAGCCTACCGGGAGATAAAGCAGGCACTTTCTTTTTCTGGAACGGATAAAAGACAGCAGTCCACGACACGAAATGGTTTCGCTTCTATCGTTTCCAAAAAGAAACGCATTTCCCTTACGGAAGAGGAATGGGATTACCGGGACCATGTATATAAGGAAATGCTCACTTTTCTTAAGCTTAAGGAAACACACCGGAGGAACCTTCTCCTGCGTGGGCTGACGTTAAATGAGGTCAGACAGATGGAAGAACGAGGTTTTTTAAGTACGGATGAGGAGAATTCCGTGGCCATTGCCAGAAAGCTTTTAAAAAAGGGATTTCGCCTGGATGGGGTTCCTGGATTTTTCATCAACCGGGATGGTGACTGGGAAGCTGCTTTTTATAGGAAGAATAACGGGTATCTTTGCCCGGTCCGGGATGGGAAGGAACGGATCATAGGATTCCAGATCCGGCTGGATGTTCCTTTAAAAGAACGGAAGTACCTTTGGTTTACCAGCAGCGGCTTAGAAAAAGGCACATCAAGCGGCAGCCCGGCAGGAATGTTTGGGAAAATAAAGGATGGCACGGTTTACGTAACGGAAGGGATCTTAAAGGCAGAGATCGCATGGATGTGTACAGGAAATCCTTATATCGGAGTCCCTGGAGTTTCCAATCATAAAGGACTGGAAACTGTCTTGCGAAAACTGAAAGAGCAGGGGTTAAAAAGAGTTTACGAATGTTACGACATGGATAAAATGATGGAATTGTCCTGTAAGCACGATGAAAAAAGTGCGTGCCGGCAATGTGAACATGGAATTTATCTGTATCATGGAGAATGCCCCAGAAAGCGCAGAAAGCGGGACATGATCCGAAAAGGCTGTATAAAACTATATGAGATCTGTGAGGAACTGAATGTATCCTGCAAAAGAGTCACCTGGGATACCGATGCATCCGGTACCTGGATGGAACACTACAAAGGCGTGGATGACTGGATCCTTCAAAAAGAGGAAAAAGGACACAGGAAGACGGCATAAAATGGTTTGGTCAGATAAAAGGGAAACTGGAATTTTTTTCAGTTTCCTTTTTATCTGGCTGAAAAAGCCGGAAGAAAGGAGAAAGCGATGCAGATAAGAGACGGACCAAAAGAAAACTGCAGGGAAAAAAGCGATCATGAAAGGAGAACGTGCACTTGGAAAAAAACTGGAAGAAAAGATGGATGGCGGGTGCGATGGCTTTTGCTCTGTGCTGCACTACGCTCTTGCAGACGGGAGCTTCTGCAGTATCCGCCGCTGAGGTGGGAGGCGTTTCCGCACAGAGCGAGACGCAGATCGAGGTACAGACAGAAACACAGACAGAAACGCAGACGGAGAAAAGCGAGGAGGAACTGATCGAGGAAACCGTTGCTGATCCGGAACTTGCGCTTATGGTTACCGAAGGGGAAGCCTTTGATATCCAGAATGATTTTACAGGACTGAAACTCTCTGAAGGAGACCATGTGGAACTGAAAAAAGCAGCAATGGAAGACGGGACTGTATTTGATTATAACCATGCGGGGACCTATAAATGCGTATATCTTGTTACGCCCGCATCCGGGGAAGCCTATCTGGTTGCCAGAAACATTACGGTGACACCAAGGGAAGCAGAAACAGACGGATCCAATGGCGGCCAGGAACAGGAAACCGGCGATGACGAACCGGAGGCAGACCCCGTCCTCCCGACCATAAGCCCAGAAGATGCCCCGGAAACTCTGGAAGAGCCGGAAGAAACGGAGGAGCCAGAAGAAGAGGAAGCAGAAGGATTTTCCGATGAGGAAACAGAGGATGGAAGCCATCAGGTTGACATTGTACAGGGAAATGAATTCAATATTGAACTGGACCACGAGGACGGACGTTACCAGACGGGGGAGACGGTCAACTTTTCCGGTGATATCCCGCAGGGAAGCCTGATCGCAGTGGGAACAAGTCTTGTCGAAGCAAACCAGACAGAGAATACCGAAGATCTTCTGTATGCAGAAGTAAGCTACGATGAGGGAACAAATTCCTTCAGCTTTGAGATGCCGGAAGATGATGTTGCATTAAGTGTGCTATATGACCAGGCTGAGGGCGGTATTAGTACCATGGCAGCTTCCGATGGAGACTTGTGGGATGATTCAACAGACATTGAAGCTAATACCTATTACTATTATTCAGATGGAAAACTGCATCCTTTTGATTCTGTTATGGGACAGGGCGGAAATGATTCCTATAAGTATATCCGTTACAAAGCAGGCGGAAAGACTTATACCGTCTATGCATACTGCATGCAGCACAGTAAACAGTCCCCGCCAAGTGGAACGACTTATAAAAATATGGTCGAACTGGATGAAGGCGGCGATGACCGTTATTTAAGGAAGGCCATGTTTTACGGATATGGCGGTCCCGGATGGGGCGGCACATTCAACGGCTATAATATCAAATCCATCATGGAAAAATACGGCTGTTCCTCCGAGACCCGTGCAATGCAGCATTATCTGGTCGATTATTTATATGACGGGGAATCCGGATTTGGAGGATCCCTTTCGACAACTGCCAAAAACATGTTAAAAGAGATCAAGGCAGCCCTTGCAAAGATGCCGGATCCAACGACCATGGAGCTGACACCTGGGCTCAGTGCTTCTGCAAATGGAAACCAGAGCCCGACCTTCACATGGAAGGCAAACGCAGCTTTTGTGATCACGATCCATCTGGAAAACGGGGTCTCCCTTGTAAATGAGACGACAGGAAAAACCGGGACCGGAAATGTGAGCGTAAAGGGCGGTGAAAAATTCCATCTGGAAGCAACCACCCAGAATATTGGAAGCCTGAAAGGAAAATATGCGATCACATCCAACTATCCGCTTAATTTCCATGCCATGCTCTTAAAGCTGGCGAACAGCCAGGATATCGGCTTTGGATATTATACCGATACACTGGAGCTGAACCTGGAGGTAGACTGGCCGGATGAAGCAACGGTCAAGATCATCAAAAAAGATAAGGGAAGCAACGCGCTCCTTGCAGGTGCCGTTTACGGCATCTATGCAGATGAAGTCTGCACGAAACTTATCAAAAAAATGCCGGCAACAAATGCAAAAGGGGAATCCGAAGTAAAGATCACCAAAACACAGGATACCGTTTACCTTCGTGAGATCTCAGGCCCGTCCGGATATGTGCTGGATACGAAAGCCTATGGGGTAAGACTGGTCGTGGGGCAGACCGCTTCCAAGAACTTAACGGATAAAGAGCAAAAAGGTGCACTCACCATTTATAAAGAAGGAGAAGTGCTCACCGGAGCGACCGTCACGGAAGATGGTGTGACATTTACCTACGAAAAACGGAAATTGAAAGGAGCCGTTTACAGTGTTTATGCAGGTGCAGATATCAAGGCGGCAGATGGCACCCTCATCTATAAAAAAGGTGCACTTGTCAAGGATAATCTGGTTACCGGAGATGACGGAAGCGTTACGTTAAAGGATCTCTATCTTGGCACCTACACAGTAACCGAGACGAAAGCTCCGGATAATTATGTATGCAAAGGAGAGTCTAAGACGGTTGAGCTTGTGTATGCAGGCCAGACCGTAGAAGTGCAGACTGGCAGTGCAACATTTTTAAATGAACGCCAGAAGGCTGCGGTCCGTGTGGAAAAGCAGGACGAAGAGAACAAAAATCCGCTCTCCGGAGGCATCTACGGGCTGTATGCAGCAGAAGATATCAAAGTTGATGGTAAGACCGTTGTTCCCAAAGGAACCCTGATCGAAAAAGCAACGACCGGAGCCGATGGAAAAGCTTCTTATAAAGCGGAACTTCCGATCAATTACAGCTACAGCATCCGGGAGATCCAGGCACCGGAACTTTACCTTAGAAACAGTGAGGATACTTACACCTTCACTTTTAAGTTTACCAATGATAAGGAAGAAAAGGTAAACTTTAGCCATACCTTTACAAATAAGCGTGTAAATGCAACGATCGACCTGGTAAAAGAAGACAGCGAGACAGGAAACAGCGCACAGGGAGATGCCGTATTGGAAGGAGCCATTTACGGGCTCTATGCAAGGGAAGACATTAACCATCCGGATGGCAGGAGCGGAGTCCTTTATAAAAAGGACGAGCAGGTAGCTACCCTGACGACCGATAAAGAGGGAAAAGCAAGCGTAAGCAACCTGTATCTTGGAAAGTATTATTTGAAGGAGATCACGCCTCCAGTAGGTTATCTTCTGGACGAAGAGGAGCATGATGTAAACTGCGACTACGAAGGAGACCAGGTAGAGACGGTAAAACGAAATACCGTTTCCAAAGAAGACGTGATCAAACAGCCGTTCCAGTTAATCAAAGCAGCGGATAATGATAAGACCGATGCGGATCTTTTAAAAGGTGCCGGATTCTCTGCTTATCTGATCAGCAGCCTGACTGTAAAAGACGATGGAAGCTATGACTTTACAAATGCGACCCCGATCGTTCTTACGGAAGACGGAAAAACAGAAATGTTTACCGATGAACGCGGCTATGCGTGCAGTATCCCGATTCCTTATGGACGCTACATTGTCCGTGAGACTACAACACCGCATAATTTCATGCCGGTAGATGATTTTATCGTAACCGTAACCGAGAACAGCAGCACACCGCAGGTATGGAGAGTCCTTTTGGACGATGAGTTCAAAGCAAAGCTTAAGATCGTGAAACAGGATGATGAGACCAAACAGCCGGTCCTCCTTGCCAATACAGAATTCAAAGTGTACGACCTGGATGCGAAAAAGTATGTGGAACAGGTAACGACCTATCCAAATACGGTTGTCCATAAATCCTATTTTACGGACGAAAATGGTTACCTGATCCTTCCGGAATCCTTAAAATGCGGAAATTACAGGATCGAGGAAGTGAGCGCGCCGGATGGCTACACTCAGAATACCCAGTATGTGGAGATCAAAGTTGACAAGAATACAGCTTATCAGATGGATTCTGTCAGCGGGGATGCCATCATTACCGTGACCTATGAAAACCATCCGGTCAAAGGTAAACTGGTGATCCATAAATCTGGTGAAACCTTAAAATCCTTTAAAAAGGATTTTGTATACGAAGAAACTTCCCTGGAAGGGGCAGAATTTGAAATCTACGCAGCAGAAGATATTTTCACACCGGATCATCAGGTGGACGAGCAGGGAAACCGTCACGTGATCTATGCAAAGGATACCCTGGTAAAAACAGTGACCACTAATAAAAATGGGGAAGCTGTGATCAAAGATCTTCCGCTTGGAAAATACCGTGTGAAGGAAACAAAAGCACCGTCCGGATTTGCCTTAAATCCAGACAGTCAGGAAGTATCCTTTATCTATAAGGATCAGAACACACCGGAGATCGAAGAAAAACTGGAATTTTCCAATGAACGCCAGAAAGTAGAGCTGAGTGTGGAAAAACAGGATGCCGAGACCGGAAAGGTTTTAAAAGGTGCAACCTTTGGATTATACAATAAAGAAGCAATTTCTTCCGGCGACAAGGTGGTCGTAAAAGCGGACACACTGCTTCAGGAAATCACAAGCAACGAAAAAGGTAAGGCAGCGTTTACACTGGATCTTCCGCTTGGCAGATATTATGTGAAAGAGCTGCAGGCACCGGCGGGTTATGTATCTTCCGATGAGATCCTGGAATTTGATGCCACATACCAGGGCCAGGACGTAAAAACGATCAAATTAAAATCCGTGAAGAAAAACCGGCCGACAACGGTAGAAGTAACAAAAGCAGATATCACGACCGGAACAGAACTTGACGGGGCTTCCATGAGTGTACTGGATAAGGACGGCAACGTGATCGATTCCTGGACATCCGTAAAGGATTCCCCACATGTGATCAAGCGACTTCAGGTTGGAAAAACTTACATTCTGCGTGAAGAGCTTGCACCATATGGCTACTTACGTGCAACAGACGTAGAGTTTACGATCTCTGATACTGCAGAAGTACAGAAAGTCAAAATGGAAGATGAAGTCCCGGTAGCAAGACTTCTGGTAAACAAGAAAGGGGAATTCTTAGACAGCGTATCCCTTCTTGACAATGCAAAAGGCATGATCGAGCACCTGTTCAACTATGTGACTGGAAACCTGACTGATGTAACCTTCAATGTTTACGCGGCAGAAGCCATCCGTGCAGCAGACGGGGTAAGTGCAGATTATTATGCGGCAGATGAACTGGTCGGCTCCATTACAACAGATGGAAATGGCATCGCCCAGATGGATAACCTCCCGCTTGGACGCTATTACATCGTGGAAAAAGAGACCGCACATGGCTACGTTCTGGATAATGAACCAAGATATGTGGATCTTACATACCGTGACCAGGATACACCTCTGGTTACTTATAGTGCCGACTGGCAGAATGCGCGCCAGAGGGTACAGGTGGAAGTCCTGAAAAAAGAAAAGAACAGTGACAAAGTACTTTCCGGGGCAATCTTTGGCCTCTATGCAGCAGACGACATCGTATCTTCAAAAGGAAAAGTACTCCTTGCGAAAGACACCCTGATCGAACTGAAGACCACAGATGAGGAGGGAAAGATCCAGTTTGTTGCAGATCTCCCGGTTGACAGCAGGTACTACATTAAGGAACTTGCCGCCCCGGATGGCTATGTGACAGACCAGGAACCGCAGGAATTCACTTTTGAGTACCAGGGCAGTGGGACCAGTGTTGCAGAGTATGCGTTCACCTTTGAAGATGAACAGACTACGGTAGAACTTTCCAAAGCAGACCTGACGGACAAAAAAGAACTTCCGGGAGCATCCTTAAAGGTAACAGATGAGGATGGAAATACGGTGGATGAATGGGTATCCAAAGAGGAAGCACATATCATCAAGGGCCTTATCGTAGGAAAGAAATACAAGATGACAGAAACAAAGCCGGCAGATGGTTATGTGACTGCGGAAAGTATTGAATTTACGGTTGAGAACACAAAAGAAGTACAGAAACACCAGATGCTTGATGATGTGACCAAAGTGGAAATCAGCAAGAAAGACATTACGGATTCCAGTGAGGTACCGGGAGCAAAACTGATCATCCTGGATAAAGATGGAAAGAAAGTTGAAAGCTGGACGTCCACAGATAAACCGCATATGGTCGAAAAACTTCCGGTAGGCGAATATACCCTTCGTGAAGAGCAGGCCCCGGATGGATACCTCATTGCGGAAGATGTGAAATTTACGGTAAAAGATACCGGAAAAGTCCAGAAAGTCAAAATGAAGGACGCACATCCGTATGGAAAACTGGTCATCAAAAAGACCGATTCCACCAGTAAGGCAGCCCTTCCAGGAGCAGAATTTGAACTGCGTGAAAAGGAAAGCGGAAAAGTCGTAGAAAAACTGGTAACGGATAAGACCGGAACAGCGACAAGCGGCAAGATTCCGATTGCTACTTATAAAAATGGAAAAGTAGAGAAAACCGTGGAATATATCCTGGTAGAGACCAAAGCACCAAATGGTTATGAATTAAGCAGCAAAAAAGAAGAGATCCGCTTTGAATACAAAGACGGAAAAACCAAGGTGATCGAGATCGTAAAAGAGATCAAAAACACCAAATCCCCTTCCGGCAGCACACCGACAGGAAACAGCCCGAAAACAGGGGACAGCACAAACATCTGGCTTCCGATCCTTCTGGCAGTTCTTTCTGCCTGCGGCATTGGCGGCGTGATCTGGTATAAGAAGAAAAAAGGAAATTAAGGAATACGGTTCAGGGCTGCTCGATTTACCGGCAGCCCTTTTTCCAGGAAGAATAATCGGAGGTTTGTATGAGACACATAAAAGAAATCATGATCGTGGCAGTCTGCCTGATGGTACTCAGCTTTTGCGTATGTACCGGTTTTGGCATTTACTTTATGTACCGGGAAGGTGTGCAGGAATATGAAGACCTGCGTACATACGTCAGGGAAACAGATGAGGATGACCACACAGAAGGAACAGACGGAAGCGATGGGAAACAGACCGTGGTTGATTTTAGGGCATTGAAAAAGATCAATCCGGATATCGTTGCATGGATCCGGATCCCGGATACCAGCATTGATTACCCGGTAGTCCAGGGAAATGATGACTCCTATTATCTGACACATACTTTTAAAAAGGCAGAACATGTGGCAGGGGCCATTTTTCTGGATTCCGATAACAGTGCCGATTTTTCCGATGACAAGAACATCATTTATGGCCACAATATGAAAGATGGCAGCATGTTCCGCGGACTCCGGAATTTCCTTGACGATGAATTCTTAAAAGAACACCATATCCTCTATCTGTATCTTCCAGATGAAGGAGTATGGATCTTTGTGATCGTAAAATGCGAGTATACACCGGCAGATGGAGATGCTTTCTTACTTGGAACGCAGGAAGAAGTTCCGACGCTTCTGCTTTCTACCTGTGGAACAGATGCCTCCAAACGTCTGGTCGTATGGTGTGAAAGGCAGGAAGAGAAAGGTGGGCAGATAGAATATTCTGACGAGGAAGCAGAAGTACAGGAAGCCGGGGATGATCTTGCTTTCTTAGATGGGGAGTTTGTGGAAAACGAAACCCATGATTTTATTTAAATGCTTGCAGGAATTTAATAGACAATTTCTACAAAATATAACATATTAATTTTCAGGCTTTTCTGGATGAACAGGGACAATCATGGTCTATCCGGAAAGGCCTTTTTTTATTGCAGGAATGGCGTAAAATGGCACTTTGATGGAAATATGATTGCAGAAAAAAGAAGAAAGAAAAGTGATGTTAGTTACGACTACTTTTAAAATTGAGAAGAAAAATGTCGATTTTTCTCGAATTTTGTTTATAAAAACATATGACGTTTTCTGCTATTTTCTGCTATTTCAAGACAAAATGATTGACAAAATATGGAAAAGAAGTTATTCTATAAGAAAGGTAATATTGTAGAGATTTTATATATGAGTGGTTCGTCAAAGACTCATGTATAGGAAGTTCGGTGAAAATCCGACACAGGAACGCTACTGTGATGAGCAAAAGCTACAAGTCAGGTCTATCCCTACAATATTGTGCATCAACCCTCGGTTTCAGGGCGGCACGGATATTTTGTGACTGGGTCGTGCCATGCGTAGGGTGCGGCTTATTTTTTTACAAGGAAAACCGCACGTTACCATCACATCTCAGAACACCAGGATATTCCCAATACGGGAGAGGAGGAGAAAGGCAGAAGCAGATTCGCGATCTGTACGGGACAGAAACCGCTGTCCTAAGGAGGAACTACAAAAAATGAGCATCTGAAAAGAAAAGGAGAGAAAAAGGTATGAGCAAAAAATTCAAAAGATTATCAGCAGTCATTTTAGCAGTTGTTATGATGCTTGGTTCAACTGTAATGGCTTCCGCAGCAACAATGCATGTTTACATCAGAGAGTGGGAGCAGGGAACAAGTAGTAACACTTATTTAGGAACTCCAAAACCGATTTCAGGAATCACTAATCCGGTAGTTACTGTAACAGGTGTGGATTCAAATGGTACTTATAAAGATGCGCTTTTATTAGCTGAGTCTAAAGGACAGCTGGAAACTTCTTGGAATACAAAATATCCAGAATATTTAACAGCACTTGCTGTTCCGGGATATGCTAAAACTAATGGTGGCGAAAATAAAAATCCACAGTATGATAGTGCAGGAAATATGATCCATGCTACATGGGAAGGCACTTCTTGGATGTGGTATCCAGGAAATGATGTTACTCTGAAAGATACTTCCTCATATCCACAGACAACTTTAGGTGGAACAAAAGTACCGTCAACAGATGAGTTCTCCATCGTACTGAGCTACGATACTACACGTTTTGATTGGTAATTGGGGTATTTGGAGAAAAGTGCAATGAAAAAAAAATATTTGGTATATTGTTTAGCTTTGTCTATGGCTTTAAGTGTGCCCACTCCTATTTTTGCAGCAGAACAGATAGAAGTTGCTGAAAATGGTAATGTTGATTCGGAAAGTTGTGAAGAATCAGAAGAGATAATAGTTCCAGTTGATAGCGAAAATCTTGAAATCGAAGATGAATCAACAGAGGTTGGCTCTTTTACTGAAGATGTTGAGAACTCAAACAGTGCCGAAGATGATTCAGTAGTGCTTTTTAGTGATGGCAACGATTTTGCAGAGTTTACTGGTGATGAAGCGGAAACGGATGGATGGATACAATCTGAACAAGTAGAAGGATTAGCTTTTAAATATGATGCGAATAATCAAACGTTATATTTAAAAAGTGAAAAAGCTGTGGCATTGCCAGATTATAAGCAATCGGGATGGACTAGCGAATGGCGTAATAAATACGGAGCAGAGCTTAACAATGTAAAAACAATAGAGATTCAAGGGGAAATCACTCAAATCGGTGAATTCAATTTTAATAATGGCCGTGCGGGTGCATATGATAATTTGGAAACGGTAAAATTATCTCCTAGTGTCACAAAAATAGCTGCTTCCGCATTTGGAGAAGTTGCGACATTAAAAAATATTAATTTAAATAATGTTAAGGAGATTGGTACTGCTGCCTTTTGGAAAACTGGAGTGGAAAATATTACATTGGATGATGCGGGAACTATAATAGCAGACAATGCTTTTTCAGAATGTACATCATTAACTTCAGTAACTGTAAAAGGTATTAAATCATTAGGCATGAATGCATTCGATGGTTGCACATCATTAATCACATTTAATTGTGAAGGCAATATTGAAAACATTCCGATGAAATGTTTTCAAAAGACAGCAATAAAGGCTTTTGACTTTAAAAATGTATCTAGTGTTGGAAGAAATGCATTTAATAAGTCAAATCTGAAATCAGCTTGTTATACTGGAACAAAAGAACAATGGGATTCTATGATTCCGGCTGCAAGTTGGTCAGGATCGACAATTCCAGCGGGAACTATTGTTCATTGCAAAGCAGATGCTATAGAATCAAAAGATGCAACTTGCACAGAAAACGGCTGGAAAGAAGTTGGTGTCTGCGAAGTATGCGGAGAACACTATTCTTATCCGACAGAGGAAAATGCGATTCCTGCTACCGGGCATACATGGTCTGAGGATTATGTGGTGGACAAAGCAGCAACTTGTACGGAAGCTGGTGAAAAGAGTAAACACTGTACAGTCTGTGATGCAAAAGAAGACGTGCAGGAGATTCCGGCACTTGGACATGATTTCGTCTCCAAGGTAACAAAGAAAGCAACCTGTACAGCAGATGGTACGCTTACTTATACCTGCAGCAGATGTAACGAAACAAAGACTGAAACTATTAAAGCGACAGGACATAAGTGGAGCAACTGGAAAAGAACAACAGCAGCTACAGTATTTAAACCAGAAGTTCAGACCAGAAAATGCTCTGCATGCAATAAGAGTGAGACTAGAAATGTTGGCAAAAAGCTTGCGCCGAAGGCAACTCTTAACGCTTCTACTGTAACCTTAAAAGTAAAACAGTCTACTTCCAGACTTAAAGTTACCAGACTTGCAAAAGGTGATTATGTGAAATCCTGGAAATCTTCTAATAGAAAGATTTTCACAGTAAGCGGCAAGTCTAACGGAACCTGCAAGATCACTGGCAAAAAGAGTGGAACTGCGAAACTGCAGATTACCCTTGCCAGTGGACTGAAGAAGACCGTTAAGGTAAGAGTTCAGACAGCAGCAGTAAAAACCTCAAAAATCACAGTATCCAAAAATGTAACTGTTCGGAAAGGAAAGAGAGTGACACTGAAGCCAGTCGTAACTCCATTCACATCCCGTCAGAAGGTTACTTATACAAGTTCCAACAAAAAGATTGCAACCGTTTCTTCCAAGGGCGTTGTAACCGGAAAGAAAAAAGGTACTGTAAAAATAACAGTAAAATCCGGATCTAAATCCGTTAAAGTGACTGTCAAGGTAAAATAATTAAGAGTTGAAGAGCTCTTCTTCCGTGAGGAAGAGGAGCTTTTTTTAAAGGAGGGACAAAATGAAAAAAACAAAATTGTGGAAAAGGATAGCTGGCTGGCTACTTGTTTTTCTTCTTGTATTACAGCTTCCTGTAAATGCCTTTGCGGGAGAATGGGTGGATAATACACCATATTCATCTGAAGAAAACTTTACGGAGAAGCAGGATGTCACAGAAGAAAGCGATTCATCAGGTGATCAAACCGGTGTAGAAGAATCGTCAAATTCACAAGATCAGATTGATATCGAGGAAGAGATTCCGGCGGAAGATTCGTTTGACGTAGGAGAGGAAACTGATACCAGTTCTGACCTTGATATGGAAGAATCTGGCGTAAGTGAATTTACAAGTGAAGATGAATTCACGGACGGAAGTATTGCTCTGTTCAGTGATGGAACAGACCAGTCTGAAGATAGAACAAACGAAGAAAAAGAAATACAGGTAACTGTCAGTATCAGTAAAGATGGAAAATTTCTCGATGATAAAGACGGAAATCCAATGGCAGGGCGCACCGTAACTTTAACTGGTCAGTCTTCCTATACTATGGACGATGCGCTGAGATTAGCACATGAACTGTATTATCCAGGAGGAGCAGACGCAGGATATGATTACCATGCAGATGATGCAGGGATATTTGATGGTGTCATCTACCGGTTGTGGGGATATGACAAAAAGAATGTACCATATATTAAATCTTCTTTGAATCGTGATAGTGCTAATTATGGATCTGCATTGGGAAGAACCGTGCAAGATGGCGATGAAATGCATTTTTTCATCCAACAGAAAAAAGGACAGGATAAACTTGCATTTTTTACGGAAGAGGAATTGACTGTCACGGAAGGAAAGACAGTAAAGCTGAAACTCAGACAGGAAGATGATGGTGGACGGGCATATTCAAACTGTGAAGGCGCATCTATTTATATAGATGGTAAAAAACAGGAAAATCTGGTGACAGATGAAAATGGTGAAGTTACGATTTCATATCTTGAGTCAAGGACATCTCCTTATTTTATTACTGCTGAAAAATTAACAGAATCCACAAATGGATCAATTACTGCGATATCAGCAGCATATGCAAACATTACAGTAGTTCCTGCAAACAGTCAGTCTGGTGAATATATCAGTAAGATTAAATTACAGTTAGAAAAAAGTGGGAAAAAATCGGAAAATGAAATTCTTTCAGATAATGCAGAGCAGGGAATGACTTTTCCGGTTGAATTGAATCATGGCGATTTTTTTGTAAGTGTAGAAACAACAGATGACTTTCCAACGGATGCTTCCGTTTATGTTGTCTATACAAATCCCTTGGATGGGATAGTTTACCGAAAAAAGGTATCACAGGATACGCAGAACTATTTAAAAAATACCAGTGATTCAAAATCATATAATGCAATCACATCAATTAAATTTGAGGTATGTCAGAGTGGAAATATCCTGCAGGAAATACAGGTCCCTATTTATTATAAAGATCATTTGAGCTCCCTGACATTATATGATTCCTGGGGCAAGGAAATCAGTACAGACTTAGCAGATTCATTAGAAGATCAGGAAATAAATGTGGAAGTTCCTGAAAATAGTCAATTTGTTGATCTCAATGGAAGCAGCGACACCTGGGGATCCATAGCCGAAAATCTGGAACTGATCTCTATAGAAAATGCGGAATTTGAAAATGTATCAGGACATGTTAGATTCATTCCGGATTGGAAGAAATATGATGAATATGAAGCGGTTATCATTTTAAAGAAGGATGAGAAACGGTGTATTTCAGAAGATACTGTTTACACAATTCATATCAAACCAGGCGAAACAGACTATACTCCAATACTTACTGATAACAGGGAGCCAAATGGAGTAGGGATTATGCAAGGCGAGAAAGCTGAGCCGTTTATAGTGCAAGCTTCTGTTTTACAGGAAAATGAAGGAAAACTTTCTTATCAATGGTATGTAAGTTCAAGTGCAAGTTCGGATATTAAAGATTATGATAAAATAGAGAATGCAGTTGAAAATTCATACACAATAAATACAACTCAGCCACAGTATTATAGATACTATAGATGCCTTGTTTCTTATGAAATAAATACACATCTTTATACTGCGACAAGTAACGTTTTTTCAGCAAGAGTATACCCACATGTAGCAGATAAGCCTGTAATACTCCAACAGCCTAAAGACACAACCTATGTCAAGGGAATCCCTATTACAGAAAAATTGGAAATAGTTGTACAAAAATCTAACGAGTTTGGCGTTAAAACAGAGTATCAGTGGTATCAAAATAGAGTAAATTCAACGCAAGATGGAATATTAATATCTGGAGCGACTGAAAATACATATAGTCCAGAAATAAAAGAAACAGGAATAACTTACTATTACTGTAAAGTAAAAACAAATATTCTAGCATATATAAATGGTGATGGTGTAAAGATATCGAGTGAAGAGATCTGTTCGGATATTGCCTGTGTCACCGTCACAGAAGCTCCTCTCCCATGGGAGGGAAACGGAAGTGAAAGCTCTCCATATCTCCTTAAGACAGCTTCAGATGTAGAAGCACTGCGGGACAAAGTAAATACAGAGGGATTTTCCTTTGAAAATACATACTTCCAGCTTACGGAAGACATCACCCTGCCAACTGGATGGAAGCCTATCGGTGTGACTAAGGATGGAAGGAAAGACCTGAAAAATGGCGAGAACCTTAATGCATTCAGCGGTATTTTTGATGGAAATAACCATACCGTAATAGTACCGGAGGGCGGGCTGCCTCTCTTTGGTTATGTCCGTAATACAAGGATCCGTAACCTGAACATCTATGGAAAGAAGATTGCCGGTTATGGCCTTGTCAATAACTTTGAAGGTGTCGGACTCTCCGGAACGGCTGTTGAGATAGATAATGTAACCTTAAAGAGCGGATCCAGCACTCTGAAAGCAGGACTTCTGGGTGCGAATAAGACCATGAGTCCTTATGCCGGATGTTCTTCTTCCTTTGAAGCAACAGTACGGAATTGTACCATTGAAAAGGATGTTGTCATTGGATATGACAAAGATATGAATGAAATCGGTGCGATTGCCGGTCGTATGCAGGGGACCGTGGAAAACTGTATAAGTTATGCCACCGTTTACGGAAGCAGTTATGTAGGCGGTATTATCGGAACCAGGGACAATGCCATGGGAAACTGTTCTGTGATCGGCTGTAAATTTTATGGCACCGTAGAGGCTTCCAGTGAAGTGGCTGGTGGTATTGCAGGTGGCGGTTATGACAATTCTACAGCCCCGAACGGATGCAAGATAACTATCAACAGTTGCAGTGCAGAGGGAAGCATCACCGGTTCTGACAAGGTCGGAGGAATCCTTGGTGGAGACCTCTATGTGGCACAGACCTGGAATAACTGCACTTATACCTTTAAGAACAATTCCTTTACAGGAAAGGTACAGGCAACAAAGGCAGACGCAGCATATGTAGGAGGTATCATTGGTTTTTATGACAGCCTGAACCGGATCGATGACATCACCAACAATTATTATGCAAAAGACTGCGGGGCAGATAAAGGAATCGGTTTTGTAAGATACATTGATACCAACTGTCTGACCCATGAGACGGCAAGCGGAGCCACTTATGTCAATACAGAAAAAGAAACCACCAGCTGCCCGAAGGTGGAAGGCTGCGGATGGCAGACCGGATATAACCGGACGGATGATCCACTGGGGGCAGACCAGGAAAAACTGGTTTCTACAGAAGGCCTGCGTGTTTATGTGGATTCCCTGGAGCTGACTGGTGATTACCGGACAGAGTTTTACCTTGGGGAGGACCTGGATCTCAGTGGAATGAAAGTGGTTGCTGTAATCAGTGACGGAACCAGACAGGAGCTTTCGCTGACAGATCTTACCATAGAGGGATATAACAAGGATAAACGTGGGGAACAGAAACTGAAAATTTCCTATAAGGAAGCATTCGTGGAACTGACCGTTAAGGTATTGAAAAAAGATGCCGGTACGATCACGGTAAGCTTTACGCTTCTCGGAGACTCTGTTCATGGCAGTGCAAAGGAGGATCAGGAACACACCCTGCGAAAAGGAAATCTGGATACCTGGATCGCAGCAAAAGATTACACGATCGATGGAAATGCCAACGTCCTGGAACTCTTAAAAGAAGTGCTGTCCAAAAATGGAATGAGCTGTCGTACATTGAGGGATGAGACCTACATTGCCGGAATCACGAAGGATGGTCAGGAGCTTGCAGAATTTTCCAACGGACAGAACTCCGGCTGGATGTATACTTTAAATGGAATCCACCCAGATCTTGGAGTAAAAGAGCAGTACCTGGAAGACGGGGATGAGATCGTATTCCATTATACCGATGATTATACCCTGGAACATGACCATGTATGGGACAGCAAATGGAATTTTGATAAGGATGCCCACTGGCATGAGTGTGTTGCCATGTATGGAAAATGTGACATCACGGATAACACGAAAAAGGGTGGTTACCAGAAGCATTCCTATGGAAAAGGAAAGCAGATCAAGGCTGCTACTTATAAGACAACCGGACTGATGAGATATACCTGCCAGGTCTGCGGATACGAAAAGACGGAAACGATTCCTGTAATTGCACATACGCATAAATACACCTGGAAAACTACGGCAAAAGCTACGGTATTCCGTCCGGCGAAGCAGGAAGGAACCTGTTCCCTCTGCGGTAAAAAACAGACACGGAATTATGGAAGCAAATTAAAGGCAACTATAAAACTGAACGTATCCTCCATTACCCTGCGGCGGAAGCAGACCACTACGAAAGTGAAAGTTTCCATGGCATATGGAGATTCCATAAAGTCCTGGGCTTCCAGCAACAAAAAGATCGTGACCGTTTATAAGAACGGAAAGATCAAGGCCGGAACCAAAACAGGAACGGCAAAGATCACCGTTACCTTAAAGAGTGGAAAGAAAGCGACTCTGAAAGTAAAAGTCCAGACTGCAAAGGTAAA
>UMDV01014057.1_pt1 | contig 20832 bp, 17 predicted proteins | sample 1964571 | NCBI WGS metagenome assembly UMDV01 (sample SAMEA4836002, study PRJEB28245) | human gut metagenome | biome: gut microbiome; material: fecal sample | place: Denmark | collected 2008 | reverse complement strand
ATCGATATTCGTATAGACATAGAACAGTTTTGTCTGAGAATGTGCAAGGCAGCAAAGAGTTACTATGATAAAGTTAATTTGGAAAAAGACTTTAGTCTCTATAACACACCAGTTTTGGATTTTATTCAGGTAACACAAAAAAAGAAAGATGCTTCTATTATTGCACTGATTTGTGGCAATGAACGCTATGCAAAAGGATTAAAAGAAGCATTGCAGTTTATTTCAGAGCAGATCATGCTGTTTTACACACCGGAAAGCGCTAAAACAAAATTAGGAAAACATAAGCCGGATCTTTGGATTGTTACCGAAGATATGACGAGACAACCGAATCAGCCATGGCGTGCTGACAGGACAACACCTGTAATTATAATCACAGGCAATCCTGATGCTGTTGAAATTAAAAAGAATTCAGGAAAACTAACTGTTCTTTCTATGCCATTATCAATAGTTGATTTGCGGAAAAACGTCGAAATATATGTGTCGTGAGGAGAAGTTTATGCTGTACATAATACTATTATTTGCATTCATAGTTATATATTTGATGATGCTTATGCGGAGACAGAAAGATAAGATGAGCGAAATTAAAATACAAATGGATCAACTGCAGGCACAACATGATGAATTGCAGAAAGAAAGGGATCAGTTACTAGAACAGATGAATCATCTGGAAGAGCAACGAGAACACTTGCAAATGCAAACAGACCAAGCATTTCGGAGTGCTGATGAAATTGAGAAAATTTGCGATGAGATATGGCATCATGCTAATATCATCCACCTTTATTCTTCGTTATCTGAAGAAGAAAGCAAATCTATAACAATGAAAGAAAAACAAAAAGTAATTATTAGAACAATCGAGGAGATTCTAAACATCATATATAAATATAAAGGTGATGTATAATAAAAATATGTCATTCTAGTTATTAGCGTTCAAGGTAAATTCTTATGTAATAATATCACAGAAGAATTTACCTTTTTCAGGTACAATAGAGATACCAAATTTGAAAGGAGAACAAAGCATTGGCAAAAAGAGTGGCAAGTGTCGATAAAAAAGCTGTGCTGCCTGCGGAGTATGTGAAAATACTTGTCCGCTGGCAGCGATTAAAGTTCATCGTGGATGCTATGCGGTAGTAGAAGAAACATTGTGTGTAGGATGTGGGAAATGTGCAAGGTCCTGTCCAGTAGGCTGTATTGAAATGAAAGAGAGGGTAGCAGTGTGAAGAAAAAGAAACTTTGGTATGATTATTTATGGATATGGGCGATCATTTATTTTGCTCTCAGTTTTTTTAATATTTTGTTCGCTTGGTTTGGGATGCTTGATTTCCTGTTGCCGTTAGGAATAGCAATATTCGGTGGAAATAAATTTTTCTGTAATCATTTGTGTGGACGTGGCCAGCTTTTTAGTAAGCTTGGTGGAGATTTTAAATGCTCAAGAAATAAACCAACCCCGCGATGGATGAGTTCAAAATAATAATATGAAGGATGTGCCAAGGTAATGGAGAAGTTATCGCAGCGCATCCTTTTTGTGTTATTTTCATATTGATTATTTCTTACTTGCCGAAAGTAATGAATGGAATGTATAATAATTATTAAGCATCCAAAGAGTTTTATTTTGAAAATAAAATTATTGTTGTAAAAAATGCAGAAGATATCACATGGCTTGCAGATCCATTGGCAGAACTGAAAGCAAGATTACTTCAGATTTGAAAGATTTGGGGTGTTGAGATTGTTGTATTAAATGAAGAACTTGCAGGCGAATATAAATTGACTTGCTAATCACTATTTTGGTGTACTACTACCGAAGTCGTTGAAGTGTGGAACTATAATATAAAAAATATATTGGAGGAACAAGGTAAGAAACTTGTGAAGGTGGATAGATTTTTTGCAAGCAGCCAGACCTGTTCTGTTTATGGTTACAAAAATGCAAAAACGAAAAATCTTGCGTTAAGAGAGTGGGATTGTCCACAGTGCAAAACCCATCATGATAGAGATGTAAATGCGGCGGTAAATATCAGAAATGAGGGAATGCGGCTGGTAAATGCATGACCTTAACACAATATAACACAACCGTGGATCTGTTCCGATAATACGGAATACCAGAAATGCCAGATGAAACTTCAGTTGGAGAAGGAAAAAGTATTTGAACAGGCAGCTGGAACAATGAGTTGATAGCAGCATGGACCGGACATTCACACCTTAGAATCATTGATAATTCGTTAGGATTTGAAGAAAAGATGAAACATCTGATTGCTGAAATTGCAAACTTTTTAGGGGAACCTGACTATATGAGATAGAAAGAAAATTCCTCATCGATGCACTGAGAAAAAATAAAAAATCATAGGAGTATAGGGACGATGATGAGAAAGAATACTATGTTTCGCAAATATATACCATCGCTTCTGTTATTTTTGTTATTTGAGCTAGTGGCGATTACGTTGTGGATTGCTAAGTATAACATATTTTATCTGTTGAATTTCAGCTACATAGGAGGATGCCTTGCATTAGGAACAGCACTTTTTACTGCCGGAAAATGCTATGCCAGACATTTTGTGCAATTGGCGGTAGGAAGTTATATGTTATTGTATCTTGGTATAATCTCCTGTGAAAATATGCAGATTGAGGGTTTTTGGTATTATTTGTTCCTGGGCGTTTTTGAGGCAGCAACAATCCACTATGCAGTAGCAAAGATTTTTGGTCCTTTGCTTTTTGGTCGAGGATGGTGTGGCTATGCCTGTTGGACGGCTATGGTACTGGATTTTCTGCCTTATAAGCAGCCGAAAAAGCCGCGAAAGGAAAAGTTAGGTGTTCTGCGGTATGTGATGTTTGTATTATCCCTGGCAGTGGTTCTCAGCCTGTTTTTGATGAAAATCGCGAATCTGGAGAGAATCATGTTCTGGATCTTCCTTGTAGGAAATACATTTTACTATATTGTAGGTATTGTGTTGGCTTTTGTATTTAAAGATAACCGCGCATTCTGCAAATATCTGTGCCCGGTTACTGTGTTTCTCAAGCCAATGAGCTACTTTTCGCTTTTGCGTGTCCATTGCAATGAAAATAAATGCATCCATTGCGGCAAATGCCTGAAAGTTTGCCCCATGAATGTTGAAGTCAATAAAGAATCCCGTAAGCGAAAAAATGGGACAGAGTGCATTTTATGTTATGAATGCACGAAAGTCTGTCCAACCAAAGCGCTGCATTAGAGCGTATTTGAATCGAGAGAATAATGTCCATCATAAATTAGCTATACTTGAGGAACAGATACATATTGAAAGGGAAGGTACTATAGAATATGTACATAAAGAAAAATAGTATATATGTGAAAAATATAAAAAATTCCTGGTAAATATGAATAAATCACAGAACTTTTTGAGTTGGTGAGCGGATGATATAATAAGCGCAACAACAAAACTCAAAACGAAAGCAGAGGCGTATAAATTATGATTACATTGTTTGTAATAGGAATACTGATATTATCAATTAAATTCATTGTTTTAGCATGTAAAGCTACATGGGGAATGGCAAAAGCATTATTATTTATTATAGGTCTGCCAGTGATTTTAATTGGATTGCTGATAGCAGGATTCATATCATTGGCAGCCCCTCTTTTAATTATAACACTGATAGCAGTATTTATCTGGAGTTTTGCGAAACAATATTAAAGCGCTCTTAACTTCTCCGCATAAGCCAGAATTCTCTTTTCAAAATCACTGTTATTCTGCATTTCTTCTACAAGAGAGTAGACTTCTTCTGAATCAGAGCGGGTGATAGTGATAAAATCTGTTTCCATCTCATCAGACTGCCCGTAAAGAAAGTCAAGATTACAATGGAAAGTGTATGCAATATAAAAAGCGTACTGATAAGAAGGTTCGCGTTCCCCTCGTTCGTAGCGGCCATAAGCCATCGCAGAGAGGTTTAAGCGTCGTGCAGCTTCAGCTTTGTTGATATGTAATGATTCTCTCACTTGAATTAATCGTTCGGGACAAAAATGCATATGAATTCTCCTTAAATATTGATAAAAGTTATAAGTTTATTAAATATAAATATTACCTTTATTATAAAGGATAATGATTCATATAGCAAGAGGAGGTTCTGATTTGCCGTGGGCGGAGTAGGCGAACTCAGGAAGGTAAATAAAGCATATTTGTGGCCTAGGAACAAAGGTTGAATGTTCGCTCATGCGCTTGCATCCAGCCTTTGCTCTGGGGCCACAAATATGCTCTGGCATAAATATGAAAGAATCATTGACGCAACTTTCATTTTGGTATACACTAATTTCTATAGCAATTCTATAAAATACAGTAAGGAAGCCAGATCGTGTTTGAACAATCAAAAGGCAATCTGCATGCATAATTTGCAGAAAGTATTTTCAAACATGCTCTGGATTTGTTTTATAGATTGTTACAGATTTGTATATCTGAAGATATAGATTTTCACGAAATAGTTGTTAAAGTAAGCAACTTGTAGTTCTGGTTTGTATATCTAAAGATATAGATTTTTACAACAAGAAAAGTGAGGAGAGTACAAAGAGATGAAAGGTTTTTATCAATGGTACAGAAAGCACATCACCGGAGCGATTTTTGCCGGACTGATTCTCGGAATTCTGACAGGATTATTTCTGGCAGATAAGTTTGAAGTTGTGCTTACTGCGACAAGTGCATTAGGAAGCATTTACATGAATGCACTGAACATGATGATTTTCCCATTAGTATTTTGTTCTATCGTGATGGGAATTGCCAGTATTGGGAGTGCAAAAACAACAGGTAAGATTACAGGAGCGGCTATGCTGTTTTTTTTGTGTACAACAGCACTTGCAAGTTTTATGGGATTAATTATCCCAAGACTCATTCATCTTGGACGAGGCGTAAAGTTTGAGATGGCAACATCAGATATTCAGGCAACAAAGATGGACAGTATTTTAGATACGGTTAAGAGTCTGATTCCATCTAATCCAGTGAAGGCATTTGCAGAGGGAAATATGCTGCAGGTACTTGTATTTTCATTGGTTATCGGATTTACATTAATTGCAATCGGTGAAAAGGGAGAGCCATTATTAAAAGTAATCGATTCTCTCAATGAAGTGTGTCTTAAGATTATCAGCACAGTAATGTATTTCACTCCAATTGGAGTATTTTGTACGATTGTACCGGTAGTAGAGGCAAATGGAACAAGCACAATTGTATCTTTAGCAACACAGCTTGTCATTTTATATATTGCATTCTTTGGATTTGCATTAGTAGTATATGGAGCGGCAGTAAAAGTACTTGGAAAGACAAGTCCAATTCGTTTTTTCAGAGCGATTATGCCTGCCGCATTAAATGCGTTTGGAACCTGTTCCAGTTCTGCAACAATTCCATTAAGCAAACAGTGTGTGGAAGATGAACTTGGCGTATCCAATCAGGTTTCCAGTATCACCATTCCACTTGGCGCAACGGTAAATATGGACGCAGTATCAATCTTAATGTCATTTATGATCATGTTCTTTGCCAATGCATGTAATGTAAATATCAGCATTTCCATGATGGTACTTGTACTCTTAGCAAATGTACTCCTATCCGTAGGAACGCCGGGAATCCCAGGTGGAGCGATTGCATCCTTTGCGGCCCTTGCGACAATGGCAGGACTTCCAGCAGGAGTCATGGGCGTGTATATCAGTATCAATACGTTATGTGATATGGGAGCAACTTGTGTCAATGTAATTGGAGACATGGCAGGATGTGTCGTATTGCAGGAACAAATTGATATAAAAGCATAACTTTTAGTTTGTCGCTGGCAAGAGAGCCCCCCAAAAAAAAGAGAGAATCTACCCCATATATGTTAGTCGCAGCGGTTTGAAGCGTTATATCAGGTGGGGATCGACTCCGGCAGGATTGCAGAGATGCACAGAAGAAGTATGTCATGCATTGTATGCGCGCATCTCGCAGCAAGAATGCCGGGGCATTCTTGAAGGTAAAGATTTTAAGCTTATTGCTTACCTTTTTTGAACATTAGCATCATTTCATTTGTCAGACTGAAATCATCAGGCTGTAATACGATATCTTCTCGTTTCTTCCATTCTGCGAGTTTCAATTCAGATTCATCCATCTGGATTTCAGTATCGCCATCAACATCGCAATAAAATCCAGCAAGAATATCATCAACAATTCCCCAGGGCTGAGATTTATAATAACGAATATTTTTTACATGAAGTCCAGTCTCTTCCATAACTTCTCTTTGAACAGTTTCCTCTAAAGTTTCTCCAATCTCCGTAAAACCAGCAACCAGTGCATAGTGAGCAAAGCCGGTACGATATTTCGTTACAAGGATTTCATCTCCATTGCAAACGCCCACAATAACTGCGGGTACAATTCTTGGATAAATAACATGTCCGCAAGAAGGACACTTTAAGGCGCGTTCTGTAGTGGAATGAACTGTTTTGCTTCCGCACCGGCCACAAAAACGATTATTCTTATACCAATTACTAAGCTGAAATCCTGTAATTCCAGTAAAAATACGATATTTAGGATGCACTTCCTTCGTTCGGAGTTTTCTGACAGGAGCAAAATCATATCCTTCTGGTAAATAAGCAGGTTCTTTTTCCAGTAAAAAGTAATGGGCATCATCAACAGAAAAAAGATAAGTAAGATCATCTTTTTCAAAAGGGAACTCATCAATGTCAGTAGTATCACTGGGAAAATCACGAACCGCAGGGAAAAAGAGATAGTTATCATACTCCTTATATTGACCGAGCCGGTGAAGAACTCCTTCTTCCGTAAAATACAAAACGATACTGTCCATATCTGGTACGGCATTTATATCATAATGATTATCTAATTTATGTGGGTAAATATCTTGAATCATAATCTAAAACCTCCTGCAAATATAATAACACAGATTATTATTTAATTCATTAGACAAACTACAGACGAAGCCATTGCCCCCAATAAGGCCTATTTGTGATTTTAGTCGCGGTGGTTTGAATGTTCGCTCCACGCGCTCGCATCCAACGCGCCGCGACTAAAGTCACAAATATAGGGTATCGGTTCTCTTCCCGGGCGTCTGTCTCTTAATGAATTAAATAGTAATTTCACACATCTTGTGATACAATTATATGATAATGTCTAAATTTAAGGATTTATTTCTGATAGTAGAGGGTGGACATTTTTCAGATAGAGAAATAAAGAAAGAGAACAAAAAGAAAGTTAGAGGAAAGGATATGACAAAGTTTTTTGTGAAGAAGCCATATTTTGTATTGGTGACCGTAATCATTGTCCTGGTTATTGGTTTTGTCAGTCTCGGTGAGATGCAGACAGATCTTTTGCCGAAAATGGAACTCCCATACATGGCTGTGATTACAACGGAAGTGGGTGCTTCTCCGGAAAAGGTGGAAAGTGATGTTGTTAAACCGATGGAGAGTACGCTTGGTACGATTAACGGCGTGGAGAAGCTGACAAGTACTTCGGCAAATAATTATGGAATGTTGATGTTAGAGTTTGCAGAAGATACAAATATGGAGGCAGCTTTGGTTCGTGTATCGAAAGCGCTGAATTCATTAGATTTGCCGGAGGGCTGCGGAACACCCAATATCATGGAAATCAGTGCGGATATGATGGCAACGATGTATGCCAGTGTCAGTTATGATGGAAAAGACATTAAGGAACTGTCCAGTTTTACGGAGCAGACGGTAAAGCCGTACCTGGAGCGTCAGGATGGTGTTGCCAGTGTATCTGCGAATGGCTTGATACAAGATCATGTGGAGATCCGACTGAATGAGAAGAAAATTGACCGGATGAATGATAAGATTCTCGGACAGACGAATGATAAGCTCCTTGAGGCGAGTGATAAGATTGAGGAGGCGAAGGCTTCTTTAAAAAAGAGTAAGGAACAGTTAAAGAAGCAGGAAAAGACGCTGAGCAGCAAGCAGGAAGAGACGACTACAAAGCTTGCAGAGGCACAGACAAAGCTCGCAGAAGCGTTATCCCAGAAAGCAGCATATGAGGCGGAACTTAACAGCTTAAAAGCGAGTCAGAGTGCATTAAAAGCGGAGAAGAAAGCATATAAAGATGCAGGTTTAGAGAAGACGTATAAGACGCTGAATAACACATTCAAAAGTTTGAATGCGACAATGGGAGAGGCTGCAAAGCAGATGGGAATTACGATTCCGTCTTCTGTAAAAGAAGCAATACAACATCCAAAGCAGTTTGAAGCCTTTGTTTCCTGGATGGAGCAGATGGGGTATGGTGAACAGTTTTCCAAGCTGACAACGGATTCATTAAAACAGATGTATAAGGCAGTGGAGGTTCGTCTGCCACAGATTGATACTGAACTTTCTAACTTGCAAGTAAAAATTAAGGTACAGAAAGCGATTATTGATAAATTAAATGAACAGATGAAAGGCTTAGATGAGCAGCAGTCAAAGCTTATTGCAGGTGGATATTCAGCCGCTGCAGGATTTGGTTCTGGACAGGCACAGATTGCGGCAGGTAAGACACAGATAGAATCTGCGGAAAAAGAGTTAAAGGATTCGGAAGATAAACTGGAGGATTCCCGAAAGGCGGCAAGAGAGAATGCAAATATTGATACCCTTTTAAGTCTCGATACATTGTCTGCGATGATTTCAGCACAGAACTTTTCCATGCCGGCAGGTTATATTGAGGATAAGAGTTCACACCAGTGGCTTGTGGAAGTCGGAGATAATTTTACCAATGAAAAGCAGCTTAAAAACCTTGTTCTCACAAAGATTGACGGAGTGGGAAAGATTCGGGTAAAAGATATTGCTGATATCACAGTAGTGGATAATCAGGGAGATGCTTATTCTAAGGTTAATGGAGAAAATGCGATTCTTTTATCAGTATTTAAAGGAAGTACTGCAAATACGAGTACCGTATCCAAGGGAATTCAGAACTCTTTTAAAGATTTAGAGAAAAAATATAAAGGACTTTCCTTTACCACGATAATGAATCAGGGTGATTACATTAACATTATTATAAACAGTGTATTGAGCAGTATCCTTTTAGGAGCAGTACTTGCAATTATTGTACTTGCTCTTTTCTTAAAAGATATCCGCCCGACAATCGTTGTTGCATTCAGTATTCCGTTTAGTGTATTATTTGCCATTATTATCATGTATTTTACGGGAATTAATATTAACGTTATGTCGTTGGCCGGGCTTTGCCTTGGTATCGGTATGCTCGTAGATAACTCCATTGTAGTAATGGAAAATATTTACCGTTTTCGAAATGAAGGAATGTCGGCATCAAAGGCAGCGGTGCGGGGAACAGCGCAGGTAGCAGGGCCGATTCTTGCATCCACGATTACAACAATCTGCGTATTCCTGCCGATGGTATATACTTCGGGTATGGTAAGCCAGCTTTTAATGCCGTTTGCATTTACCATTTCCTATGCATTAATTGCTTCTTTATTAGTGGCACTTACTGTTGTGCCGACAATGGGTTCTGTGCTTCTTAGAAAAACAAAAGATGTAAAACAGCCGTGGTTTGATAAGATAAAAGATGTGTATGGAAAAGTGTTAGAACTGGCTCTCCGATTTAAGATTGTTCCGTTAGCGATTTCTATTGTACTTCTTGTACTTTGTGTGATGCAGAGTATGCGGACGGGAATTGTTATGATGGATGACATGGACAGTAATCAGATTGCAGTCAGTATGACATTAGATGATAACGTAAAAAAAGAAAATGCTTACAAGACAGCAGATGAGGTTATGGGAATTCTAACTGGAGTAGACGGCATTAAAAAGGTTTCCGCCCTTGATGGGAATGCCAGTGTAACTTCCAGTATGCTCGGAACAGGAACGACAGATAATTACACAAACTTCAGCTTTAATATCATCACAGAAGATAATATAAAGACAACAAAGGAATTTCGCAAAATCCGAAAAGAAATCGAGAGCAAAACTAAAAGAGTAAAATGTAAGGAAATCACGGTTTCTTCTTCTGCAATGGGCGATATGTCAAGTCTTTCCGGTGGCGGGCTTTCTGTCAACGTATATGGAGAGGACCAGCAGAAGTTAATTAAAATCAGTGAAGATGTTATCAAGATGATGAAAGAGATTTCCGAAGTAAAAACAGCGTCAAATGGTATTGAGTCCGCTGACAAAATGCTTCATTTGAAAATTGACCGCAATAAAGCAGCAGAACATGGACTGACTATCGCACAGATTTATCAGGAAATATTGAAACATACTACAACGGAGAAAAATGCGATTACGCTCAACATGGATGAGAAAGATGTGGAAGTCAACCTCATTAATGAGACGGATAAACTCACCTATGAAAATATTTTAGATATGAAAATAGAAACAACCGAGAAAAACAGTGATGGTGAGGATGAAAAACATACATATAAACTGTCTGATTTTGCTTCTGAAGATGATGGATACAGCATGGACAACATCACCAGAGAAAACCAGAAACCATATATTACCGTAACGGCAGAAATTGATGAAAATGCAAATGCAACCCTTTTATCAAGAAAGTTACAGGATAAGATTGATAAATACAAAGCGCCAGGCGGCTATGAAGTAAAACTTTCCGGTGATGCCACACAGACAACAGATATGTTAAAACAGATGGGAAAAGCATTAGCACTTGGATTCATGCTCATTTATTTAGTAATGGTTGCACAGTTCCAGAGCCTTTTATCCCCATTTATCGTTATCTTCACTGTACCATTAGCGTTCACAGGAGGAATGATCGGACTTGGATTTTTTGGAATGTCCATCTCCGCAATGGCGTTGATGGGATTCATGATTTTAATGGGAACCGTTGTAAACAATGGTATTGTGTTCGTTGATTACGTCAACCAGCTACGAATAGGCGGCATGAGTAAACGGGAAGCCCTGATAGAAACAGGAAAAACAAGAATGCGCCCAATTCTCATGACCGCACTCACCACAATCCTCTCCATGAGTGTTATGGTATTTTCACAGGATGCCGGAAATGCGATGCAGAAGGGAATGGCAGTGGTAGTTGCATTTGGACTGCTCTATGCAACATTGATGACCCTATTTATCGTTCCAGTCATGTATGATATTCTCTACCGCAAACAACCCAAAGTGATTGATGTGGAGGATTCTGATTTGTAGCGTGGGCTGTCTTTGGCTGTCTATATAAATTCAGAACTCATATTGGAGGGATTTGAGGAAGGCTTTAGAGGGGTATGGCTTTCTGGGGAGTTGGTTTTAACTATTAGTGGAAATCATAAATCAATGTGCTATTATAACAATAGTTTAAGTGTCAACCTTATGGTATTTCATTTCTTGAATATTCTATATCGCCAATCTCCTTCCTCAAATTTCTCAAAAATAATTTCTGAATTTCCTTTAACTGTCAAAGACGATCCTTCGACGGATTTGCAAATTATTCCAAAATAGATTGCATTTTTTCTTGCCCATCCAAAGCACAGCCCACAGTAAATAAAAGAAACTATATTTGTGGCCTCGGAGCAAGGTTTGAATACGAGCGTGTAGAAGCGAGTATTCAAACCGCCGCGACTAAAGTCACAAATATAGTTTCTTTTATTTACTGTGGGCGTCTATTATTGTGGGCGTCTATTACTGTGCAAATCAAAATTTAGAAAAATTTATCATACAGTCCAAAGAAGAAAATAAACAGCACAATTAGCGGAAGGATGTAAGTAATATATCTTTGCATCCAGTTCTGCATCTTAAGCCCCTTTCCCGTGTTGGCTTCTGTAGTAAAGTTCTTCCATCCCCATCCGTATCGGCTTGTACAGAATAAAAGATATACAAGGGAACCGAGTGGAAGGAAGAGGTTACTTACTAAGAAGTCCTCAAAATCAAGTACAGCACCGCCAAATACAGCAAATCCATCCCAGCTCCATAAGTTATATCCAAGTACGCATGGAATAGAAAGTAAAGTAATAGCGATGGCATTGACAAAGCTTGATTTCTTTCTGCTCCATCCAGTTAATTCCATACCGCAGGAAATGATATTTTCAAATACGGCAAGAATCGTGGAAAATGCAGCAAAGGACATAAATACGAAGAATAGGCTTCCCCATAATCTTCCCATAGGAATATGGTTAAAGATATTTGGCAGAGTGATAAAAATAAGCCCTGGTCCGGAAGTCTGGTCTACGTTAAATGTAAAGCAGGCAGGGAAGATAATCAGACCGGAAGTGATTGCTACGAATGTGTCTAAGAGGGCAATGTTTAAAGACTCTCCAAGTAAAGAGCGTTCCTTTCCGATATAACTTCCAAAGATTGACATAGCACCGATACCAAGACTTAATGTAAAGAATGCCTGGTTCATGGCACCGGTAATCGTTTTAATGATTCCGATTTCTTTCATTCGTCCAAAGTCAGGAATTAAGTAAAAACTTAAGCCTTCCTTTGCACCGTCCATAAAAAAGCTGTTGACAGCAAGGACAATCATAATAAGGAGAAGGGAAATCATCATTACTTTTGTTACTTTTTCAAGTCCATTCTGTAATCCAATGGAACATACTAAAATACCGGCGATAACGACAACAACCATCCAGAATCCCATAACGAACGGCTGACTGAGCATCGTGTTAAACTGTTCGGATACTGTCTCGGAATCGAGTCCGGTAAACTTTCCAGTTGCGGTCAGATAGAAGTAATGAAGCATCCATCCGGCAACGGTTGTGTAGAACATCATTAACAGATAACATCCGATTAATGTGATGTAACCGTGGATATGCCATTTCTGTCCTGGTTTTTCCAAAGCGTAGTAAGCTTTTACAGGACTTTTCTGACTTGCTCTTCCAACGGCAAATTCCATTGTCATAATAGGAAGTCCGAGCATGAGCAGGAAAATGAGATAGAAGAGTACGAATGCACCGCCGCCTCCCTGCCCAGCCATGTAAGGGAACTTCCATACATTTCCGATTCCAATTGCACAGCCGGCGGAAATCAGAATGAATCCAAGACGAGAACCTAATTTTTCTCTTTCTTTCATAAATACCTCCCTGATGATGCACTCACGGAGTTTTCCTGTATTTGATTTTGAAAATAGCTTTTTGGTGGCTGAATTCAAATTTTATTAATGTTATGCATCATATTTATTTTATAAATTTGAGTACAACCAATCAAAAAATAACAAAATTAAATATAGAATAATTCCGAGATTACAAAAAATGCTTCAAAAATTATATAGTTTAGGCACTAAAATGTCAAGAATTACTTTCCTTGATTTTATGGGATTCTCTGTTATAATTATAATCATGGGATAATGAGAACAATTTCAGATTCAGAGGATTTTTACATGTGATTTTATGAATTGTTTCTGAAATAGTTATTTGAATTTTTATATAGTAAAATGTCAGGAGGAGAATGGTGTGGGAAGGAAATGTGTCGGCTTTGTAGAAGCCGTCGGTCTTGCAGCAGCCTTGCAGGCAGCGGATACCATAGCAAAAAGTGCCAATATCAGGCTTTTAGGATATGAGTATAGTGGATATGATGGACATATTCTTATTAAGTTCGAAGGAAATGCTGGAGCAATCAAGGCAGCGGCAGAAGCAGCAGCCGTTGCAATTCATAAGGTACATACGGACTTTGACCAGACAACGGCTGTGAATCTGGAAAAGACAGGACTGGATGAAGCAGTATATGATGTTTTAGTTCATAACAAGAATACAGTAGGAGATCCGTTACAGATAGCCTCCGGCAAGCGGCCGCAGGGTACAAATCGGCAGGCAAAGTGGGTTGGCCACTGGGAGCAGAAAGGCTGCTATATCCGAGAATAGTACTATGCAATATGTTTACATAATGGTATAATAAAAACAGTAATATGTCATAAAATATAACACAACCGTGGGACACACGGGGATAGCTCGCATATGCTTAGCACAGTAGTGCTATCGAACGAGAACCAAACTTGCCGAGGTTGGGAAGCCCCACCTATACAGGCGGGGAGGATGTCACAACAGACAAAAAGGAAAGCGAGGGGAACGGATGCAGGCAGATGAAACAATGACAAAGCAGGAATCAGAAGAGATGATAAAGCAACTTGAAAAAGTATTCGACATTGTGCGTTTGCTTGATGAAGAAACTCTCTATGGAGGCAGTGGTATTGAGTCAGAGGGCGGCGAGGTATGCCAGTGCTATTCTTTCTGGGGAAGGAATGAAGTTTGTGAGAACTGTATTTCATTAAAAGTAATGCAGGATAAAGTACAGCGCACGAAGCTTGAATTACTTGGACAGGATTTTTATCAGGTAATTTCGAAATATGTAAAGATAGATGGTAAGCCATATGCGATGGAAATGATCAGCCGTCTTGACAGAAAAGTTCTGGTAGATGATGATGGAAAGAATCAGTTATTGAGTGAGATTAGTGGATATAACGATAAGCTTTACAGAGATGCACTGACAGGCGTATATAATCGCAGGTATTTTGAAGAGAAGATTAAGACAACACGTTTTTCAGCCGGAGTTGCCATGATAGATCTGGACGATTTTAAAATTTACAATGATACCTATGGCCACGAAGCAGGAGATATGGTATTAGATACTGTTGTACAGATTATAAAGAAGAATATCCGTAAGAGTGATATACTCATAAGATATGGTGGTGATGAGTTTTTACTTTTATTGCCGGATATCAAGGGAGATGCTTTTGAGATTAAGCTGCGCCAGATTCAGGAAAGAGTTCATACAGCAGCAGTTCCAGGATATTCACAGCTTCGTCTTTCTGTGAGTGTTGGAGGTGTTTTATCAAATGGAGAGAAGATAGAAGATGCAATCCGACGTGCAGACAAGTATATGTACCAGGCAAAGATGACAAAGAATAGCGTAGTTACAGAACAATCTAAGATCTGTACTGAGGATAGAGAAACTGGAAGAAAAGGCGGGCAAAAGATTCTTATTATCGATGATTCGGAAATGAACCGCATGCTTCTTTCAGAAATGCTTGGAGAAGAATTTGATATTTTAGAGGCGGAGAATGGAAAAGAGGGACTTGAAATTCTTCAACAATATGGTACAAGCATTTCCATTGTACTCTTAGATATTGTTATGCCAGTCGTGGATGGATTTGAAGTTCTTGACTTCATGATAAAGGAACATTGGAATGAAGAAATTCCGGTTATCATGATTTCCAGTGAAAATTCGCCAGATACCATGCGAAGAGCATACGAGATGGGCGTTGTCGATTATATCAGTCGGCCATTTGATGCAAGAGTAGTATATCGAAGAGTGCTGAATACTATCAAGTTCTATGCAAAACAGCGACATCTTGTTACGTTAATTACGAATCAGGTATATGAAAAAGAAAAGAATAATCGGATGATGATCAGTATATTAAGCCAGATTGTGGAGTTCCGTAATGGAGAAAGCGGCCAGCATGTGCTTAATATCAATATTCTCACTGGACTTTTATTAGAAAGTCTTGTACAAAAGACAGATAAATATCATTTGAATGGGTCAGACAGGCTGCTTATTATAACGGCATCTGCACTTCACGATATTGGAAAAATTGGCATCAGCGATAGAATTTTAAATAAAGCAGGAAAGCTGACAGAGGAAGAATTTGAAGTCATAAAAAGACATCCGATTATTGGCGCATCTATTTTAAAGAATCTGGCATTACACCAGGATGAACCAATAGTAAAAGTTGCTTATGAGATTTGCCGCTGGCATCATGAACGGTATGATGGAGGAGGCTATCCGGACGGCTTAAAAGGAGAACAGATTCCTATTTCCGCTCAGATTGTATCGTTGGCAGATGTGTATGATGCATTAGTGAGTGATCGCATCTATAAGAAGGCCTATTCTCATAAAGAAGCGGTTAGAATGATATTAGCCGGAGAATGTGGGGCATTTAATCCACTTCTTTTAGAATGTCTCGAAGAGATTCAAGGGAAAATAAAGGAAGAACTTGAAGTTCAGGATGTTCCAGAAATTTCACCAGTATCAGTACAATGTCCGATTTCAGAAATATCAGAATTATCCATGCCAGAAGACAAAAAGTAAGAAATGTTAAGTAAAATGAAGAAGAATTAAGGAGAACGACAATGACAGTAAAAGAATGTTATGAACAGATGGGGTCTGATTACGAGAGTGTTTTAGGAAGAATGGGCAGCGAAGCCATGATTAAACGTTTTGCCTTAAAGTTCTTACAAGATCCAAGCTTTAATAATTTAAAAGAAAATCTGGAAAAAAATGATGGCGAAGAAGCGTTCCGCGCAGCACATACATTAAAAGGTGTATGCTTAAACCTCGGATTTGATGAACTCTACGAAGTAAGCGCAGAAATCACTGAAAAGTTAAGAGGAAAAGAAACAGCCGGAAGCGAAGATATGTTCCAGAAAGTAGAAGAAAAATACCAGAAGACAGTCAACGCAATCAAAGGTTTAGAGTAACTTCTGCTTTGCCGCAGGCAAAGGGAGACACCCTCAGAGAATAATCCTTATTTGTGACTTTAGTCGCAGCGTGTTGAATACTCGCTCTGCCCGCCCGTATCCAACACTTGTTCCGAGGCCACAATAAGGATTATTTTATTCTCTGAGGCTGTCTTTGGCAGTTGAAGAACAGTCAGAATTTTATTTATTTTGTGATACAATGCTTCAAAATAAACACTTCAAATGAAAAAGCAGGATTATGATGAGTTTGTTATGGATATTTTGAAGAAATAAAATTACAAGGAGAGTTTAGATGAATACAAATAATATTCAGAAAGTAAATTATCAAAAGATATTGGATAAAATCACAGATAAAATTGAGAAGGAGTGTGCTGAGGGAGAAAATCGCCCAGCTCTTTTCCTTCATGCATGCTGCGCGCCTTGCAGCAGCTATGTTCTTGAATATCTGACAAAGTATTTTAAAATTACGATTTTTTATTATAATCCCAATATCACACCAGAAACAGAATATACCAAAAGGGTAAAAGAACTTCAGCGTTTTATTCATGAAGCAGGTTATGAGGAAGATGTTACTTTCGTAGAAGGTGATTATGACCCACAGGTATTTTTTGATATGGCAAGGGGAATGGAAGACTTGCCGGAAAGAGGACTTCGCTGTTATCACTGCTACGCACTTCGTATGGAAGAAGCCGCGAAGAAAGCTGCAGAGATGGGAGCGGATTATTTTTCGACAACCCTTTCAATCAGCCCGCACAAAAATGCCCAGTGGATTAATGAGATTGGAGAAAAACTTGCTGATAAATATGGGGTGAAACATCTGCCATCTGATTTTAAGAAAAAAGGAGGGTATTTACGTTCTATTGCATTGTCTGAGGAATACCATCTGTATCGGCAGGATTATTGCGGATGTGTGTTTTCGAAGAGGGATTCGGAGGTGCCGAAACAGACGAACTCAGGAAGATAAATATGATTTATTTATCTTCCTGAGTTCTGCCTGTTTACTGAATCTGAATTAAATCAGTAATAAAAATAGCACCTACCCCCACGAGGATGCTCAATAACATATAGAGAAAAGCCACTTTTGGATGTCCGCTTTTCATCAGAGTTGCAGATTCTAAAGCAAAGGTTGAAAAGGTAGTAAATCCCCCACAAATTCCAGTCTTTAAGAAAAGTACGAGCTTTGGATTCGGAATTGATCCTTTTGAGGCGAGCATGGCAACAAAAGCGATAGCAATACAGCCCGCTGAGAATGAAATAATCCTTATTTGTGGCCTTGAAGCAAGTGCTGGATACGAGCGAGTATTCAACACGCTGCGACTAAAATCACAAATAAGGATTATTTTCATTCTCAGCGGGCGTCTATTTGCCTGCGGCAAATCAGAGTTTAAGACCTGCCAGCAAAGCTCCTAATCCTGTTGTTGCATCGCCTTCATCTTTATAGCTTACAACTTCTTCGCCGCTTGTATCTTCCTCTTCCGAAGCAACTTCCTCTAAAGCCTTCATGCTGAGACTAATCTTGCCATTCTCAACTTTTAATACTTTAACATTGACTTCCTGCCCAGCTTTTAAAACTTCTGCTGGAGATTCGATACGTTTCTGTGCGATCTGAGAAATGTGTACCAGACCGGAAATGTCATTGCCGAGATCAACGAAAGCGCCGTAAGGCATGAGAGATTCTACTTTACCAGTAAGAACAGCGCCAGCTTCAATTGCGTTGATACGCGCTTCTTTTTCTGCCCGCTTTTTATCGTAAAGAACTTCTTTTACAGATAATACGAGACGATTCTTTTCTGGGTCAGCTGTGATAACTTTCGCTTCAACAGTCTTTCCAAGATATGGATTTGTGTCTTCTACATAACCAATTTCAAGATGGGATGCAGGAATAAAACCGCGAAGCCCATCAACATAAACGATAACACCTTTATTTACGATACCGCCGACTTTTAAAGTAAGAACAGTACCATCCTCTAAATACTGCTGTACTTTATCCCAAGCGTTAAATCCAGTTTCTTCTTCTGTAGCCTCTCCCTCATTCTCCACAACATTCAGTGTTTTAAGAGATTCGTCAATTTCTTTTTCGAAATCTGCCATTGATTCACTCATGATATCATCCTCTTTTCTTAAAAATAAATTACTATAAATCAGTTAGTTTCCTGACAACTATTATAACATAAGTTCGAATACTTTGACAAAAAAATTAAATTCGATATATAATCATATTATAACAAATTTGAGTTACAGAGAGCAGAGGGTAAAAAAGTGAAGAAGCCAGCTGCGCTCATCTGTGCTACGGATGATACAGGAAAAACCAGTCAGTCAGATACAGGTTAATCCGTATGAATTTATCGAACGAGAGAGTGTGAGATAAGATTTTAATGTTGAGTCATTTGTTTGTCACGGCATTCTCTCCACAGAATACTATAATAAAAAACGCAGGTGTTTATTATGCCAGATGTAGGAACCTTACAGGTATCTCTTGTTTCCAACCGGGGGAAACGCCCGATTACGGATGCTGCAGTGGAGATTTCTTCTGCGGGGGAACCGGATAAAATATTAGAAGTATTAAAAACAGATTTGTCGGGACAGACAGAAGTGATTGAGTTAGAGACCCCTCCTTTAGAATATTCAATGGAACCAGGACTGAATCAGCCATACTCAGAGTATAACTTAAAAATAACAGCTCCAGGATTTGAGCCAGTGGAAATTGCAGGAAGTCAGATGCTTTCCGGGCAGCTTGCTTTGCAGAATCTCTCTTTGGAACCGACAATTACAGAAACGGCTTCGTATGAAGTTCTTGCAATCGGCCCGCACACATTATATGGAGATTATCCACCAAAAATCGCAGAGAGCGAGGTTAAGGATATTCAGGCAACAGGCGAGGTTGTATTGAGCAGAGTTGTAATCCCGGAGTATGTTATAGTACATGATGGAGCCGTTTCTGATAATACGGCAAAGAATTATTATGTACTATATAAAGATTATATTAAAAATGTAGCTTCCTGCGAAATTTATTCTACATGGCCAAAAGAAACTTTGAGGGCAAATATATTGGCGATTATGTCATTTACGTTAAACAGGGTTTACACTGAATGGTATCGGAACCACTGTTCATTCATGGTTGAAAAGTGCGGTAGTGCAGGCATTTTCTTTTTGCTTTTGTTTGCTTTTTAAAGTAGAATATAGACAAGATATTTAACTGTGAATTATAGATAGAATTAGTGGTGTCGCAGGAGGTGTAGTACATGAATATGGATGGAACAATTAATAATTCCAATGAACTTGAATTTGCAGTGTTCTGTGTGGAAAATGTAGCGGCAAAATTAGGTATTGGTGCAGAAAAAGTATACAAGGCATTTACAGATAAAAGCAATATTTTAAAAGACTATATCATACCTGAATATGAAATTTTGCATACGCAAAGTAAGGAATATATAGTAGATGATATTATTGAATTGATGCAGGAAAGAGGTGTGATAGGATGATTTTATATCATGGCTCTTATCTGGAAATCATAAAACCAGATTTGAAACATTCCAGACCCAATGTAGATTTTGGACTGGGTTTTTATACTACACCGCTTTATGAGCAAGCGTCAAAGTGGTGTGGAAGATTCAAACGTCGAGGCAAAGAGGGGATTATTTCTTACTACGAATTTGATGAAAATAAGTATGAGGAATTGAAGGTTTTAAAGTTTGATTCCTATTCAGAAGAATGGTTAGATTTTATCTTGAATTGTCGTAGCGGAAAAGACATTACAGATTACGATATTGTCATTGGTGGTGTGGCAAATGATAAGGTATTTAATACAATCGAATTATTCTTTGATGGCTTGATTGATAAAACAGAAGCCATTAAGCGTTTAAAATATGAGAAACCCAATTTACAAATATGTTTTCGTACTCAAAGAGCATTAGAATGTTTATTCTTTGAAAGAGGTGAAAAGATATGAATGCAAATCCAATATTACTTCAGAAAAAGTATTCTCGTGTCATAGAATGTTTTGCTGATAAAATGAATATTTCACTGAATGCAGCATTAGATTTTTTCTATCGCTCAGAGGTGTATTGTCTTATGCGAGATGGTGTTTCAGATATGCACTGCATGAGTGATGAATACCTTGCAGATGAATTGATATTAGAATATCAGGAAAGAGAGGAGCATGTTTGTGGACAAGGATATTAAAAAATCAATATCAGCGACCGATAAAGATGCACAATATGATGAAAAGGCAAAAAATCTATTGGGGCATAAGATTATACTTGCACATATACTTGTAAAGACGATTGACGAATTTAAGGGAATGAATCCGAAAGATGTCGTGCAGTATATTGAAGGAGAACCATATATTAGCACAGTTCCAGTAGATGCAGGAAGCACAAATGTAGAAAAAGAACAGGACGGAGAAAAAGTAGTTGGATTAAATACAGAAAACAGTGAGCTTAATGAAGGACTGGTACGGTTTGATATTATATTCTATGTGCGGATGAAAGATGGTTT
>UMDV01039059.1_pt1 | contig 23954 bp, 10 predicted proteins | sample 1964571 | NCBI WGS metagenome assembly UMDV01 (sample SAMEA4836002, study PRJEB28245) | human gut metagenome | biome: gut microbiome; material: fecal sample | place: Denmark | collected 2008 | reverse complement strand
TATTATTCTGCATTTTCCGGAACTCAAGCAACTGATTAATAAGGCGCAGCATACGCTGAGTACTCTTATCCATTGTCTTTAACGGATGTACCAACTCACGCGGAATATCAGTCACACGCTGTATCTTTTCCAAAGCCCCGTGAATCAATGTCAGAGGGGTACGGAACTCATGAGATATGTTTGTAAAAAACACAAGCTTGTATTCCGTCAGTTGCTTTTCTATATTGATACGGTTGCGTAAGCTATTGAAATTATGGATAATACGGAAGGCAAGATACAGGGCTATAACCAATACCAGAATATAACCGAATACCGCCCAATTAGTCTTCCAAAACGGAGGAACCACAACAATCTTCAAAGTAGTCTCATTTTCATTCCATATTCCCGAGCCATTGCAAGATTTTACATGCAACAGATAGGTTCCCGGATTGAGATACTTAAAAGATGCGAAATTAAGAGAAGACGGAGCACTCCATCCTTTATCATAATTCTCCAGCCAATACATATATTTCGTACGTCCGCTATCCGAATAGTCCAGTGTTGAGAAGTCTATCAGAATGGAGCTTTGATAATATTTCAAAGAAATCTCGTCCGAATAAGCCAGTGACTGTTGCAAAGGCGAATCCTCCATTTCGGGATTCATCTGGATTCCATTCACATACAAATTAGTGAAAACAACCGGAGAAAAAGAATCATTGTTTTGTATCTTCTCCGGATCAATGACAATCATTCCATAGTTTGTTCCAAAAAGCAACTTGCCGTCTTTTCCCACACAAGCACTGTTCTCACTATATACATTTCCTAAAGTATAAGAAGAGAAATAATAATTATCAGAAGAATGAGTAACCGGATTAAACTTCGAAATACCATACTCGGTAGCCACCCATAAGTCACCGTTTTTATCTCCGAGAATGGATTGGATAACATCGTTTACCAACCCTTCGTCTGTTCCGTAATTCTCATATTTCAGCAAATCATAGTTTTCTTGTGGTTCACAAAGATTCAATCCCGACCCCGACGTACCAATCCACATACGCCCCTTATCGTCCCGATAGATACATTTAATCTCATTACTACAGAATTTACCGTTCGTGTAGCTGAACAAATGATAATTATCGGCATCGGCAATCAATGAGTCAGGATGGAAAATGCATATTCCCTCGCTGGTTCCCACCCAAACCATACCGTTCTCGTCTTCTTCTATCACACGAACCATCCGCAGGCCCAACCTTTCCTGAAAAAAGTGCCTGAATTTATATCCCCCGTCCGCAGTCGGTTCAGCCAAATCAAGTCCTCCCCCGAAAGTACCTACCCACATCCGGTCTTTCCGGTCACGATAGATCGAAAAGACATCATTAGCGGATAATGTAGTCGGATTCGAAGGATCATTGACATACCATGAATCCGCTATCTTTAATCCGTTTCCACGAGTCCCCATCCACATTTTCCCTTCTTTATCCTCAGTAATGGCATAAATGTTGGAATGAAAATACTGATTTGTTATCTTCGAATGGAAATCCGAGTCAATGGTATACAGTCCCCCCCTACGCGTACCAAACCAGATATCTCCGTCGGATGTCTTAGTCAGCATACGAATGGTATTCGAACGGTCGAACAAATCGGGAGATTCCGGATAAATACGGGAAGTACCTTCGTTCAAAACAGAGATATGTGATAATCCGGAATACTCCGAACTTACCCAGATTCCACCGGAACGATCCTCCATCACATAAAGCAGGAAATCTGAAGCGATATGACTTTTATCGTTTATATTAGCCAGAAAATGCTCCAATTTATCCTCAGCCGTATCATAGGCAAAGAGACCATTACCATACGTAGATATCCAGATAATGCCACGCGAATCGTGCACAATATGATAACGCTCAAAATCGATATAGCTCAACTTATCTTGGGGAATCAACCGGAATTCCTTTATTTTTCCACTATCGGCTGTGATATAGGTAAGACACCCTGTGTGATTAAAAATCCAGTAATCACCACGATTGTCCATTGTTAATTTGCCATGTTTGATATTCAGGCGGGAATCCGCAGCTATTTCTCCGGTACTGAAATCATACATATACACTCCGGTAGTAGTAAGGATCACCCATTGGTCCTTCAACAGAAAATTCCCGGTAGGTGATGTTTTTCCCGCAATAGAAGCAATAGAAGCACATTTTTTCATCTTTTGCGTAGTAGCCTGATAGCAATAGACATCTCCCTCTTCCGTCAGAAAATACATATCATTCTTATAGGACTGAGAAAAAGCAAAATGAATCAACCGGTCTTCAATCCTGTACTGACCGTTAGAAACGGATACTAATCCGCTCTGTGTCCCAATCCATATCCGTCCATCCGCACCCTCACTGACAAACCGCACTCTATTGTCCGGCATATTACCCCGTTCTGTTTTAAACACAGTCGATGTCATCTCTCCGTTATCCTTATGAACGATTCTCCGACAACCATTTCCGGAATGCCATAACCACACATCACCATTGTTCGCTACGAATATAGTCGAATAGTTCTGCCTCAAATCTCCGCAACCTGTATAATCAACGAAACGTGCACGCTGCAGGTCATAGCAACTGATCAATTCCGGTGTCGTAGAAATCCATAGAAAGCCATCCTTGTCTTCTGTAAGGTCAAAAATACGGTTATCAGACAACGATACTTTATCTCCGGCTTGCGGGCGGAATGTCAGAAACGAATTACCATCATAACGGCTCAGTCCATTCAAGGTTGCCAGCCATAAGAATCCTTTAGTATCCTGATATATATAGCGAATAGAATTGTTGGGCAAACCATCACTTGTTCTCATTTGTGTAGAGCGAAGTTCAGTCGCCCCGTAAATGTTCAGCACAAGACCGATAGATAAGATGAAGAATAAGATATGTCTGTTTATCATAATAGATTTTCAGATTAATAATGAATTAGACAGGCAAAAGTACTAAAAAAACAACACACAAAGGTACAGGCCATAGCTTTTTATTAAAATAGAATATTGTACGTAATTATATAGAAATTGTGATATAACCTCATTCAGACTGTACTATGCACAATATTGAATAAATATGAATGAATTTATATTGAAAAGAAGAAGAACACATCGTACTTTTGCACCAATTATCTATAAAAAATAAATCATGAGAAACAAGTTATTTTATTATTTATGTTGGCTGACAGCCGTCACAGGCAGTTTGCAGGCGCAAGCACAAAATAAAGTGGTTGCTCCGATGAAAGATGTCAATCAAGTAATCGACAACACATTGGATAGTCTGAACAAGGCACGTACAGCCAGACCGATAGCCGGTTCCAGCCGGAAAGGCGATAATCCGGTATTATTCCTGGTCGGTAACTCCACCATGCGTACAGGTACATTGGGAAACGGAAACAACGGACAATGGGGATGGGGATTTTATGCGGGCGACTACTTCGATCCGGACAAAATCACAGTAGAGAATCACGCATTGGGAGGAACCAGCAGCCGTACTTTTTATAACCGTCTTTGGCCGGATGTCATCAAAGGGGTACGTCCCGGAGACTGGGTTATCATAGAACTTGGCCATAACGACAATGGTCCTTATGACAGCGGTCGTGCCCGTGCCTCTATTCCGGGAGTAGGCACAGACAGCCTGAACGTGACAATCAAAGAAACCGGAGTGAAAGAAACTGTATATACATACGGAGAATATATGCGTCGTTTCATCCGTGATGTCAAAGCCAAAGGCGGACATCCCATTTTGTTCTCCCTTACTCCACGTTACGCCTATGAAGATAAAGACAGTACTATCATCAAACGTGTCAATAAAACATTCGGTCTATGGGCAAAGCAAATAGCAGAAGAACAGAACGTACCTTTTATTGATCTGAATGACATTTCAGCCCGCAAATTTGAAAAGTTCGGTAAAAACAAAGTGAAGTATATGTTCTATATCGACCGTATTCATACCAGTGCATTCGGAGCAAAGGTCAATGCCGAATCTGCCGCTGACGGTATACGAGCCTACGAGGGACTGGAACTTGCCAATTACCTAAAGCCTGTCTCGCAAGACACAAAGACCGGTTCCAGCCGGAAAAAAGGACGACCGGTATTATTCACCATCGGCGACAGCACGGTGAAAAATAAAGATAACGACAAAAATGGTATGTGGGGATGGGGCAGCGTAATAGCCGATGAGTTCAACCTTGACAAAATATCCGTCGAGAACTGTGCTATGGCAGGACGTAGCGCCCGCACTTTCTTGGATGAAGGACGTTGGGATAAAGTATACGAAGCTTTGCAGCCCGGTGATTTTGTACTCATTCAGTTCGGACACAACGACGCAGGAGCTATCAATACAGGAAAAGCCCGTGCAGAACTACGTGGTTCCGGAGAGGAAAGTAAAGTCTTTCTGATGGAAAAGACCGGCAAATATCAGGTAGTATATACTTTTGGCTGGTATCTTCGCAAATTCATCATGGATGCTCAGGAAAAAGGAGCAATACCAATCGTATTGAGCCACACTCCACGCAACAAATGGAAAGACGGAAAGATAGAACGCAACACCGATTCTTTTGGAAAATGGACACGTGAAGCAGCAGAAGCTACCGGAGCCTATTTTATTGATTTGAATAAAATCAGTGCCGACAAACTGGAAAAAAAAGGTATCGAAAAGACAGCCGCTTATTACAATCACGACCATACGCATACTTCTTTAAAAGGAGCACACATGAATGCCGAAAGTATTGCGGAAGGATTGAAAATGGTTAATTGTCCGTTGAAGGATTATTTGAAGAAATAAAAAAAGAGTCTCTTGTGCTCATCCGAGTAACAAACAATACTACCGGAACGACACAAGAGACTTCTGTTTTTTGAACTATTCCTTATATATATTTTCCTATTTGAAAACCTTATAATCTGTTCTGTCCGAACCTAAATAAAATCCGGTATGCGTTGGTTGATTATAACCGATATTCTGATGCGCTGCACTAATACGATAAATATGATCTTCCATCAAAGGACGAATACGATATTGCGTTTCAAAATCTGTGGTAAAAATACGAAGTTCACTATAATCATTGGTCGTATAAATCATTTCTTCCCGCCAGTCTCCCCAAATATCACCATAAAAACATGGATTTGCTTTAGTATCATTTATAGTTGTGACACCAAAATTTGTTCCACCGGTAAATAAACGTCCGTCTGTGTAACTTTGAACCATAGCATTATCTAAAACTTGACGATTTAAAGAACCACTCCACCAGATTCCCATATTATAAGAGATCTTTCCATCCTTACAAACTGGAGCATTTTTAGAAAGCTTCTCTCCTTTACAGGAATACATATCCGTAGCACTCGCTGAAGACCACACTTCACATCCCGGTGTTGCCGGATCGACATCCGCTACCATACAACGCCCAATATCACCACTTCCAGGAATATACCAAAGGACCTCACCAGTAGCTGCATCACGGAAATCCACACCTTTTCCATTATGATATTCTTGATGTTCATGACAATCCACAATTTGCAAACCGCTACGATTCGGATCAAACTTTCCCAGATGCAAAGCATCACCATGTCCCAGTCCGGTAGTATACATCCCCTTACCATCATGATCTATCCCACAAGAGCCATATATAATCTCATCTTTACCATCATCGTCTACATCTCCAATAGATAAATTATGGTTACCGGAATCAAGCCATTGGGCAGAATATCCATTGGCTGTATTAAATTTCCAACGAGTCCTCAACTTGTTATCTGCACTATTATAATGTACAGCCCAAAGTTGAAAATTTTTATAGTAACCACGGCACATAACAATACTTGCTCTTCCATCTTGCGAACCAAAATGACCGACACCCATAAGGAAACGTTCGCTACGATTCCCCCATGCATCACCCCAATAAGCCTCCCGTGTATCTTTCTCTCCACGAGGAATGTACTCTGTACGAGTCATCTCCACACCAGTTTCTCCATCAACTAATGATAGGAATTCCGGTCCATCCAATACACGACCGGAAGAAGCATCACGATAATCAGTCTTTCCATCACCGTCTACATCTCCAATAATGGTTCCATCTCCAAACGTAGTGCCTTCTGAAGTCCTCAATGCAATTTCCGCTTTTCCATCACCATCAAAATCATAGACAAGAAATTGGGTGGTATGCTGTCCTTGACTGATATTTTTTCCCATATCTATAGTCCACATAGGCACTCCGTTACTAGTGCCGTCCAATTTATAGGCTTCCAACAGACAAGTACCTTTTTGTAATCCCGTCCAAGGCTTTGTATCACCGACATCCCGTGCCTGACCTATCACCTGACGCTTAATTACAATTTCATATTCACCATCACCATCTAAATCACCTATCGCCCCATCGTTGATATCATAATCCACTCTAGTCTTCACCTTAATGGAACGATAAAAGCCTGCCGCTCCATCCGTAGGGGTAATCTTACAAGTTCCCAAAGATTTATCGGAACTCTTCACCTCATAAGTGTAATTTTGTCCTATCTCTGCTGTCAGATCTTTATAATTAGTACTTTTAGAAATAGGGGTTTCATTCAGCTTTATTCCATTACGATAGACATCAAATGTGATATCATCTGCATCGTCAGGCAACCAACGCCAACTAACCAAAACTCCCTGACGCTCTATAGCCTTGACATCAGCACTAAAAAATACATTCGTAAAACTTGCCGTTACCGCACGATTCGTCCTAGTGAAAGACAAAACAGCCCCTTCTTCAAACGTTCCGTCCCAATTATCTTCTTCCTCACTGTCTCCAGAATCGTCATCTGTCACTTTCGCAGGATTCAGATCCTTCGCAAAAATCTCATAGTCACTACATGCCGTTACTGTAGCTAACAGTAACGCGCATGCACTCATCCATAAATACTTCATATATTTCATGTAATATATCAATTTAAAGGTTTATTCCACTTTACCATCCCGGATTCTGTTCTAGATTCGGATTCTTCATTATTTCCGTACGGGGAATCGGGAAAAGATACATCTTATCGTCCCATTGACGGTTCACCGTATTACGAGTATACGCAAAGCCGCTTCCATTCTTGGTGATTTTCATTTCATCAATACTCGTGAAATGCTTATCCGCCTCTTTCCAACGACGCACATCCCAAAAACGATGTCCTTCAAAAGCCAATTCAACCATACGCTCATTCTTATACTTCTTCCACCAGGCATCAGCTGACATTTCTGCGGGAAATGCAGGCATTCCCGCCCGTTTACGTGTTTTGTAAACCATATCATTTGCTGAAGTTCCGAACTCAGGATCGACCTTATACGGATCGTTATCCAAATATCTGAATAAGGCTTCCGCATAGTTCAAATAAAATTCGCCCAAACGGAAAGTAACCCAAGTGTGATAAGCCACTTTCTTGGTACTGTTATCGCGCAGGTCTATATCTCCCTGACAGTATTTTTTCAAATAATAGCCAGTGGGCGTACCACCAGTATTCGGCTCACCGTTTGCACCATTCTGATAAGTTTCAAGAGCTTCCGTATTCCAAATCGGCCATCCGGTTTCACCATTCCGTGCAATAGTCATTGCGAAACGAGGGTCACGTCCTTCGTAAGGATCACTTTCGAGGTATCCACTTCCCTGCTCATTCCATGCCAATCCCGTCTCTTTCATTTCATAGGCATCTACCAATGTTTGCGTTGGGCAATTGCCACCTTTGCTTCCTGATAATCCTGCCGGGAAATTATAAGATTCCATTGTACTGGTTTCTTTATTGGCACGACGACTAAAGATTATCTCTCTTGTATCTTTATAGTTGTCTACTCCCCAAAGCGAACTATAATTATCAACCAAATTCACTGCACTCGGATCATAATCATCAATAAGTTCCTTGTTAGCCTCAACCGCACGTTTCCACAACGTTTTATCATTAGTAGGATTAAATAACGGACTTGCAGCATAAAGTGCGGCACGTGCCTTTAAAGCCAATACAGCCCGTTTGTTAGCACGCCCTCTCTCCTCGCTTGGAAATGCATCATTGCCTTGCAAAGCCGAATAATCTTCAACAATCAGGTTCTTGATATCATCACATTCGGAGATAATATAGTCAAATATTTCTTTTGCCGGTTTACGAGTCAGCGTATTACTCTCTTCAGCCTCCAACATATGGTCACTAAAAGGTACCGCACCGTACTGACGCACCAAGTTGAAATAAAAATAAGCCCGTAGGAAACGTACCTCATACTGGTAGTTATTATAACGATTCATCTGTTTCCCATAATCATCATTCAGTTTCAGTTCGGGGAACGTCAATCCTGTAAACTTATCCAAATAAATATTACAGTTAGCTATTGCTCTGTAGCAAGTTGTCCACATACTACTTTTAGCATTAGTAGCACTCCATGATCCATTATAAAAATCTGCTATCTCATTACTGGAGTATGCATACTCCGATTCATCAGTGGCAGAGGCCAAGAGAGCTCCGCTGTAATTGCCGAAGTCCGTATCCAAATCCAAATAGATAGTAGTAACTAAACCTCCCACATTACCAAAATTAAGTTTGACGAACTCTTCGCCATCGCTTTTGTATTCATGGTATTCCATCTGATCTGCGCAAGAAGAGAATGCGAAGATACCTAAGATTCCATATATTAATTTATTCAGTTTCATTCTTTCGCTTTGTTTTTAGTGATTAAAAACCGATATTCAATCCTACTATCACACTCTTATTCAACGGATTGGTGGCTCCGTAAGACTCCGGATCTACAATATCTAATCCATCGAAACAGAGAAGGTCAACTCCTCTAACATATAATTTCGCAGAGTTCATAAACTTCGTTTTCCGTATCAGGTCTGTCGGAAATTTATAATATACCTCCAAATTACGTAGTTTCAAGAAAGAACGGTTAGCTACCCACACTGTACTAACTTGATGGTTATTATTATTCTTTTCTGAAGTCAAACGAGGGAATCTCGCATTCTGATTATCTGACGTCCAACGGTTCTCATAATAATAAGTAGAGAGATTCGTACTATCCAGATAAGGATAAAACATCGCTTTTGTATTCAGAATAGCCGAGTAATTAGCAGTCCCCTGGAACATGGCATCTATACCTATTCCCTTCCATTCAGCACCTAAATGGAATGAATAATATATCTCCGGTGCAGCAGTACTATAACCGATAGCGATTTTATCATCAGAATTTATTTTACCATCACCATTCACATCCTGATATTTGATATCTCCCGGTTTCAATGTTCCGAACTCTTGTGGAAGACTTCCATTTATTTCTGCCTGATTCTTAAAAAGGCCGACTGCTTGCATACCATAAATCTGATTCAAACGGTGACCTGTTTGTTTTAGATTATCATACAATCTAGGTTCTTCCAATTGCTCCTTTATCTCATTTCGATGAAAAGCAAAATTTCCTCCCACATTAAAAGCGAAATCACCCAAACGTTTTGTATAATCCGCTCCCACTTCTACACCCCAGCTATCTACGATACCAGCATTCTCAAACGGAGCGTCCATACCCAATACATCTGTGTATTTTCCGGCAGAAGAAACCCAAATGTCTTTACGACGTTGATAATACCCGTCAACTGTCAGATTCAAACCTTTAAAAAGGGTTGCATCAATACCAACATTGTATTTAAATGCCTTTTCGTGAGTTGAATTGAGAGTTGCAAGTCGGCTGATTTCAGTTGTTCCGAGATCTGAATTATGATTGTCGCCAAAATGATACATCGTACCTGTTGTTGAGTAAATCTGATCCCAATAATCAAGAACCGTATCATCACCGTCTTTGGGAAGATAGTCAGCATTAATGATACCAAAAGAAGCCCTTAACTTCAAGAAGTTAACCCATGATATGTTTTTCATGAAATTTTCTTCTGAAACCACCCAAGCGGCAGAAACAGTCGGTGAGAACGCCCACTTATGCCCCGGAGCCAAAAGACTAGAGCCTGAACCAACTAAAGCTAAATCCAGGAAATAGCGTTTATTAAACCCATAATGAGTATACCAGGAGGCATTTTGACGATAAATAGTTGTATTTAGCCCCTTAGAATCGCCATAAGAATCACGATACTCATAATCCCATTTGATTTGAGTAAAAATATCGTGTTTCCCAAACGAACGACTATAATCGATACTACCCGCAAAGTTGAACTGTCGTGTCCAATCGTTGATTTCACCATCTTTTCCCATAACACTAGGTTCACCACCGGAAGTAACAGTATAAGTTGGTGTACCACTTTCATTCCAAGTAGGAGTATAGCCACTGTAGATATAACTTTGGCTATGATCTTCCCAAATAGAAGAATAGTTATCGTATGCCAAACGGAAATTAGCCCCCAATCCTTTCAACAGACCAGACAAATCTTGAGATAGTGTCAAATCAGCAAAAAGGCTACGAGTATGTCCTTTAGAATATGCAGCAGCCTGAGACTGAGCCACCGGATTGGATGTTCCAAGCCAAGTTGTATTGTTCCCCCCCCACACATTATCTTCTGTACGTACAGGGAAAGCGGAAGCCGGCAAAGAATATATTAAATCCCACAAATTAACCGAAGCACCCGGACGGCTTGATTCAGCAAGTGTACCAAGAAGATTCAGTTTCAATTTGGTCGTACTTGTCAGATCTATATCCAAGTTCGTACGCAAGTTGGCACGGGAATATTTATTCTGTGTGGAATACCCTTCATTCTCATTCGGATTCTTGATAAATCCTTTATCAGTCAATAAATCGACCATCGTATAATAACGGAACTTATTACCACCTCCTTGAAATTGAATAGTGTATTTATTAGAGACGCTTTGATCTCGAAATGTTTCATCCATCCAATCTATATTTGGATAAAGGTAAGGGTATGCCCCTGTACGATACGCTTTTATCTCACCGGGTTGATAGCGTGCTCCCAGCCCTTCATAGCCACGTGCTTCGTTCACTGCTTCCGCATATGTAGCCGCATCTACAAATTCCGGACGCCGCGACTGGAAATTTACCACATGATCATAAGTGAAGTTAATCGATTTCGTATTATATTTACCACGTTTTGTAGTAATCAAAATAGCTCCATTTGTCCCTTTATATCCGTATAAAGCCACCGCAGCAGCATCTTTCAGAATAGAAACCGATTCAACTTCCTCCGGACTAACCAAACTCATGTCCCGTTCCAGTCCGTCAACCAATATCAATGGGCTACTGCTCGAAAGACTTTGCAGACCGCGCACATAGAAAGTAGGTTCTACCGCTGCATAATTACCTGCATTCTGAAGAGAGACCAACCCCAAGCCTTGTCCTAAAAGAGAATTAGAAATGTTTTTTGCAGTACGTTTGTCAAAGTCCTCATTGTAGACTGTGGATACAGAAGCGGTTGATTCTGCACGAGTAAAAGTCCTATTAGCTCCCACATCGATAGTCTGCCCGGCATAGTCCATTACAATTTTCACAGGTTTCCCGTTCTCCGCTTTTACAGTCAGCGTTCCTTTATCCACAGATATTACCTGCAACTGCAAATTTCCTTTTTCCGGAAGTTCAAATTTTCCGTTTCTATCAGTTTCCACCTTTGTTCCCGGTTGTCCGACAACCATAACAGATGCACCGTAAACAGGATTTCCCCATTTATCGACTACTACACCCGTTATGCCGTTGTCCGCTTCCTGTGCCCCTGCCGGAATACCTAAGCAGGCCAAGAACACCATTACTAATATTTTATGTCTTTTCATAAATTAATATTCAAATATCATGTTATTCACGTTGCCTATTACCATCCCGGATTTTGTATCAATCCGTATCCCTTATTTATTTCAGTCTGCGGGAATGGAGACAGATACCATTTCGGATCAAAACCATATTTCCACCAATAACGGACAGGATTAGCCAACTCAAATTTTTCATATTCAAAATTAACAGGTTGGTCTGTCTTTCCATAATCCGTGCTGCTAAACCAAGGTTTCTTCAAGTACTTGTCATCTTCACCCGTCGCATTCGGGTTCGGACGGAAAATCCGGAGACCATGCAAACGTTTTTCAAACAAATCCTGACGTTTGTAACGAATCAGGTCGAAAAAACGGCTGTCTTCCATACCCAACTCACAGACACGTTCACGCAAAAGTTCCTCCAATAAAGCATCATGATCGGAATCCAAGCGCTTATCCGGATTACATTCAACCAATCCTTTAAGTCCTACACGGTCACGTACTTTATCAATCCAAATCAAAGCAGAAGTATTGTCATTTTGAGCCTGTAGAAGAGCCTCAGCATAAGTAAGCATCAGATCCGACAAACGAAGGGTCACCCATTGAGTATATTGCCTCAAATATTCCGGTCCTAAGAAATATTTCAAATTAGCATATCCCGTAGCAAACAGATTTGTTTCACTCTCTGGATCCAAATCAGCATCATAACCACCTACCCAATTTTCAAATGTATGGTCACCGGCCATCTCACCTGTCGTAAAGTTCAGTTCGACAGGTACTCCGTTGATACGCGCAGTCTCGTAAAGACGCGGATCACGGGTTAATATCGGATCTTGATAATGATTAACGATCTCCCCTTTTACAAACATAGTATCTCTACCAATTCCTCCCTCTTCTTCTCTTCTCAAAAGCTCATCCCAATCAAATGGTTTTCCATCCGCCCAGGGGAACATCTCTATATACTCTTGTGTCGGAGTATAGTTCAATCGTTCTACATGGTCCTCCATTTGCCATTCGTGCCATTTATAGGTATTATTGCTAAAGTTATCCGTTGTTTTCACACGAACTGAGTGAATAACTTCCGTACTTCCCTGATAAATGTATCCCATACGGTAAGCCTGACGATATTGCGCTGCCGTTTTTGCCGTAGCGGTACGCAAAGCATAAAAACCATTTTGTTCTACAGCCTCGAAGAAGTCCTGACAAGCTTTCAAGCACTTATCCCAAAGATCGGTACGTTTACCACCATACCAAACCAAATGCTGTTGCTCAGCCTCAGAGCCACCTCCGGCATAACCTTGCACATCATTAAAAAGCGGAGATGCAGCAAATTGCCATATTTTGCACTTCAATGCCATGGCACCGGCTTTTGTCCAACGTCCGGTATATTGGTTGCTTGTCTCAGGCTTGCCACCATCATAAGCCCAAGGTAATGCTCCCCCGTCAATAGCTTGATCCAGCAAATCAATCATATATTCCACAGTCTTTTCCACCGTAGCACGAGGGTAGTCATAACTCGCATCTGTTCCAGAGAAAGACGCATAAACCAACGGCAGTCCTCCATAATGACGGAACATATCAAAATAACGTACGGCAATCAGACATTTAGCCTCTGCTATCATACGTGCTTTCTCCGATTCACTTAAATCAGGTACCCGGTCAATATTCTCCATCAATATCCAACATTCACGCACTACCTCCCATACTTTTTCGTCATTGTAACAGAACTTATCTTGACGGCGGCTATACTTAGCAGTATGTGAACCATTATAATATTGCGAATAAAGGTTGGCACCCGACCAATGCAATTGCCAACAATCGGTCAAAGCCTCAAACTTACCTGTATAAGTATCACTGGAAGAGGGTACATAAGTCCCGTTATAATATGGTAATCCATAGTACTGACGCCCATAAATACCATTCAAAAACTGCTGAGTATAAATAGCACTGCCAAATACAGTATCTATTGTCGCTGTACCTCCCGCAGGCTTATCCAAAAAAGAATTACCAAATTTTATTTCATCTACACACGAAGTAGTCAGCATAAAAGATGTTGCCAGTGCACCAATGAGCCATTTGTATTTTTGTTTCATAGTTTTCTATTTTTATCTATTTAGAATCCAAGTTTCAAACTCAATGTATACGTTTTCGACAACGGGTAAGAAGGCGAATTACTTGCACGAGTTTCCGGATCACCCCAAATATACGGAGTGAACGTCAGCAAATTGTACCCACTGAATGCCAATTGCATCGTATTCAATCCGAGTTTTTTCATCAATGGAACTTGAAAATTATAAGCAACCTGAAGAGTCTTCAGACGTAGATACTTTGAATCTTGTTCATACAAAGTAGATTCCGCATAGTTATTTTCAGCATTGTCCCATGTAGCCCGCGGGTATTTTGCATCCTGCGACGGATTATCTTTAGTCCATGTATTAGTCAAATGATAAGAGAGAAGACCTCCATATTGATTGCCTGCTGAAGACAAGAACGGTCGACGGAAAACATCCGAAATCATACGTGAAACATTCCATGCACCTGTCCATTGAGTACTGACTTCCCAATTTTTCCAACTAAAGCCAAAATTAATTCCGACCATATATTCCGGATCATCCGTAAACCCATAATCATAGCTCATATCATTTGCATCTATTTTACGGTCACCATTCAAATCTAAATAAACAGCGTCTCCATTCTGCAAAACTTGCAATTGCGCCGGATATGGGCGGTTGAATGTCTGCTCATACAATGCAGCCGTCTGTTCATCATAATAACGCCAGAATACATATTGAGAACGTGCGCCTATACGATGTCCTTTGGTATATTGGTAAGCTTCATTCTGTGGCGCCGCCTTGTCTTCTATAATTTCATTCTGATTATAAGATAGGTTTACATTAGCCCAATAACGGAAATTTTTTCCTATTTTATCATTCCATTTCAATGACAACTCCCAACCCCAACTGTTTACCTCACCAAGGTTAGCATACGGAACGGAGAATCCAAGCAGTCCTGGAGCTGTACCATCTTGTACAAGAATATCCGTACGGTGCTCACGATAATATTCTGCTGTGGCACTCAAACGATCATCGAAAAAGTTAATATCCATACCATAGTTTTGCTTGAATGATTTTTCCCATCCTACATTCGCATTATTTTTAGCAGATTCCATTGCTCCCAAACTAATAGTAGAATTATCAACTCCGAACGGATAAGCCCAATTGTTCTTATCACGATTCGGTTCTCCATCAAGTCCGGTTAAATAGGGATCCGGCAAGTAGAGAAAGCGTAGGTCCTTATCCTTCGTTTTATCATTACCTACCAATCCAAAGCTGGCACGTAACTTCAAAAAACTGACAAATGGTTTTAATGGCTGAAACCACTTTTCTTCACTCATCACCCAACCGATAGAACCGGCAGGGAAAGTACCGAACCTCTTTTCCGGTGCAAAATTCTCAGATCCGTTGTAACCAACATTCACTTCTGCCAAATAGCGATTCTTCCAGTCGTAAGTGACACGTCCTACCAATCCGACATATCCACGCGGAACGTCACGGTATTGCGAAGAGCTACTACCATAATAATATTCTTTTGACTGATTATAAAGCATCAAAGCAGATATATTATGATTACCAAAAGAACGAGCATAATTCAAGCTGGCTTCCATATACCAATCCCGACCTTTCCCCCTATCCGGAGTGTTGTAACTAACGCTTGTATTTTCACCGGATTTTTTATATTCAATAGTTCCGTCCGACATAAGCACAGGTGTATAAGTCGCTATGCCGCACACTCCCGTTTTTGTTACAGAAAATGAACTATTATAGGAACCTTTCAGTTTAAATGATAATCCTTTTGTCAGAAAATCAAGTTTCTGATCAAGGATAAGGTCAATATTCAATTTATTATTACTGGCATTTTTAAACTTACCGTTACGATAAGTCATCGGGTCTGTATCTCCAGTAAACGGTAACTTCAAATCTGTATAGTCTGTACCCGTATAAATCATTTTTCCATCTACAATACCCGGACTATAAAAGGGAGTAGCATAATAAATGTTTTTTATGACGGCAGAAGTACCATTACTATTATTCGGTTTGTCAGAATTATCTATATTACCACTGATATTAAACGATAACGTAGTCGTTTTTGTAACATCCATATCCAAATTCGTACGATAGTTGAATCGTCTATATTGATAACTCAAATTATAAGGAAGATCAAACTCATTAAAAAGTCCTCCTTGTGTATAAGCACCTGCCGAAATAAAATAACGAACTTTGTCAGTTCCTCCGGAAATACTCATATTATGTTGACTTTGAAGAGTAGCGCTCTTCATGATATAGTCCGCCCATTGCATATCCGGGAAACGAATAGGATCTGAATGATCTGCAAATTTTTGAATTACATCTGCTGAAAACAAATCAGACTTACCATCATTCGCCAACATTTGGTTGTAAAAGTTCGCATATTCATACGAACTTGCCTGTTCCACCATCTTAGTCGGCATCAATACGGAAGCAGAAGTTGTAAACGAAACCTTCGCTCTTCCCTCCTTACCACGTTTAGTCGTAATCAGAATAACACCATTTGCACCACGTATACCAAATACAGCTGTTGCCGAAGCATCTTTCAAGACGGTAATACTTTCTATTTCATTAGGGTCGATATCTGTCATGCTCCGTTCTACACCGTCCACTTGTACCAAAGGAGATGAATCCGCCCATGTAGCCTTACCACGAACAAAGATATCCGCTGCATCAGCCCCCGGTTCACCGGAATACTGCACGGTAGTCAAACCGGTCATCTGTCCGCCAAGTACATTAGAGACACTGCCCACTGGAGTACGCAAAATATCGTCAGCTTTCACGCTGGCTACAGCTCCTGTCATAGTCACCTTTTTCTGCACACCATACGCTACAATCTCCACTTCCTGTAATGCGGTAGCGTCTTCAACCAATACTACCCGCATATCATTTTTGGCAACTACCGTTTGTTCAGAGTAACCAATAAAGGATATTTTTAATTTTGTTCCCGGCTTTACATTGATTTTAAATACACCGTCAATATCTGTAATTGTACCATTAGTAGTACCTGTCGCAACCACATTCGCACCGATAATCGGCTCACCTTTAGCATCCACTACCATTCCCTTGATGATACCTTGCTGCTGGACTACGTTTACAGCAGCTCTGGCCTGACCTTGACTGCCGAAACTAGGCAGCAAAGCGAAAGAGAAGAGCAGGACAACAGGCAGGGCTGTCTTTTTTATATAATTATTCTTATTCATAAGTTACTATTCTATAATAAATAGGTATAATGTAATCAGAAAGCAAGCATCATGCGGAAATAGCCAACATAACCTCCATCATAACGTTTTGCCGTAAGCGATCCACTTCCACTTGGACTATAAGTATCGTTACCACTACCCATTGTGTTACCCCACATCCATTCATTGTTACGTTCCGTATTTGACCAATAAAAAGTTCCTTTTTTTGTATCACCATCATTGATCACCAACTGCGTCCCATTCGTGTTTCCAATGCTAGTATTCACTTTTGTCACTACATCATGCAAAGTAATGAGATCATAATCCGACGGAAAGAACCATTTCGTTGAAACAGTAGGAACACTAACCGCCGAGCGATAATAATCTAATGCCTCCAATGCATTACCGGAAGCTTTTTTAGAATCATCGGTTCTATTAGCACCTACTTCCATCAAGACTGTATTATTATAACCTTGCGATCCTGCTGTCGGAGCCACTTTTTGACGTTCCATATCTACGTATGCATCTTTATAATCTTCATCTGCCCTAAACCAAGTTCCATAATAGAGTTTGTTTGCTGTACTAAATCTTGCCGTTTCAACCAAAGTCTCATTCTCATCTGTACCTTTTATCTTTCCGTTATTTAAAGCAAGCACCAATCCATGTTTACATTCCGGACAGTCACGACGCAGAGGGTCTTTATCTATTGTATATTTTTCCGGGTGAGTTACCGATGGTTGCGGATTACCAGCATAAAATACTACACCAATCGCATTTGCCGGAGCACTTTCACTTGCACTCACAATTTTTCCATCTGCACAATAATAATCCCCTACAGCCAATAGATGTGAGATCTTATTCGGGTCTTCAATTACATATTTCTTTGCAGTTCCACCCTCCAGCGTTTTTTTAATTTCATAATTCATCTCTTTCACTCCCGTATAAGAGCCTGTTATAGTAAATGTCTTACTTGGTTTCACCAAAAAGCGGTATGCATCTGTACTCTCCTGGTAAAAAGGTTTCGCAGACGCTCCATCGACATTAAAATCACCTACTGCTACCGGTAATTTATAATCATCAATAGCCGGTTCATTGGTAAAGCTATACACGATTTCAGGCATCTGTATCACGGCAAGCGCCATCCGGTGTTGCATAGAAAATGCGATTTTACCTTTCAGACGATCTCCTTGTACATCTCCCGTACTAGTCATTAAATCATAGTTGGTATAATTAGCGTCCTGATCATTCCCGATTTGCCAATTTTGAACATAAGTTTCAAACGGATCGTCTTTCGACGGTTCAAAAGTTACGCTTTCATTATACGGATAATAAGCATAAAAAGTCATTTTCTGGAAATCGTTCGCCTTATAAGAAATGGCATCACCACCGTCATTCAACTCCCAAATTCCATCATTCATCACAAATTTACGATTACTAATATCTTCAACGACATTTCCATTTTTCACCGCAAATACACCGATTGCATCTCCATCCGTAAATTTGGTTGAATAATCTTTTTCTGCAGCACGTGTTCCGATGGCATCTATATTCTGATAACCACCATCGAATACATTGATTTGAAAATTCTGTGAAAACTCCATGCCCTCCATCTCCTCATTCTGCGAACAAGACACAATAATAGCCGCACCTGCTAAAAGGAATGCTGATATATAATTAAATACTTTCATAAATCAGATTTTTATTTCGTTAATTCTTTTATTATAATAAGGTAAGAGTCACTTCTCTGTAGGAGTAACTGTTTCTTCTGTAATATTCCAATTAGGATTAGTCGTTTCCGCACCTGTACCCGCTTCACTCGGATCCGACTCTATAGTTCCCCCATCTTCGTTCTGCCATCCATTGATCTGCGTTTCTTCTGTAATAACCAGTTCAAACGGGTTATTCTTATATTCGTTTGCCTGAATTGTGTAATTATAGGATACACCCGGTTTCAATTCTGTCAAGTTCGGGAATTGCACTTCATAATAAAGCCCTTTCATGCCGGCTTGAATATATACCGTTTTATCCAATGTCTGCGGCAGCAAAATAGCCTGCACCGTATATGCATCATCTTCCCCTATGTTTTCCCAAAGAATATCCGTATTTTCACCTGTACTTTCACCCACTGTAGTCGCCCCTGTAGTCGGATTGAACGTACCTTTCGTCTTCAAGTTAATCAGATAGCAGGTAATATCCGATAAAGTTACATTATCCCCAGCCACAAATGTTAGTTTAATACGGCTCATCACATGATTGAAGGCCAGCTTCACATTCGGCTGAGAAGCCGTTGCTTTTCCTTTCGCAAAAAGGAAATCTATTTTCTCGCGTGTAGCCGCAGTAGCCTGTTCTTCACTCCCTGTAGACACTTCCACCGCTACAGGCTCTTCACCCGATATTCCGGTAAATGGATAATAAGCAGTCACATCATATTCTTGCGTACCTAATACCCAGATTTCCTCTGCATTTCCTCCTGTTGCAGTAAACAAGCTATTTTCACCACCAGTATATTCATATTCTACATTCGCTTGGTTTGAACCACAAGTGATACCCACTTTATCACCCATAGCCCAACTAGTCTCGGTAGCTCTGGTCACCAAATCGCTTGCTTCTTGATTATTTATTACTGCACTAAAAGATACTTTAGCACCCGACTCCTTCGAGAAGTTTATGTCGGAATCTTTAATTTCGTTGTTACACCCCACCAATAAAAAGGTTGCGAAGGTAACCAACAGATAGTTTTTTTTCATGCCATATTTTTTTAAGTTAAACAAAAGTTAGATTAAGTTTTGATTGAACACCCCTTAATTAATAAATGTAATCAAAAACTGATGCAAACTTAGAGAACAATACAGTTATTAACAATACAATATTGTACATAAGCATAAAAAATACCGCCTTTTGTACAAATGAATATGGGATGAATAGGACATATATGGAATAAACAGGTAAAAAGAACATCCTGTGTCTGTTCTATTATATATTTTAATAAATTTATAAAACCTGAATCAGAAAAAACAAGTTGAATCTATCTATAATACAGTCCAAATTTCATGTCCTACTATTGCTTTTCACTGATTAATTTTGTATCTTAGAAGTTTCCATCCTTTCAAAAATAAATAGTCACCTTATAAAGTGACATTTGTCATTCTATAAAGTGACATTTGTCCCGTTATAAGATGACCATTGTCCCATTATAAGGTGACAACTACCCGAATGCATAAACTATACCAGTTTTATGCACCGAAAATCTCTAATCTTCGCATTGAAAATCCTTAAAAACAATGATGAGATGATAAAAACATTATTAATATATCACCTAAATAACACTAAAAAGCTATATGGAAGTATTCCATCTTGTACGTCACATCCTTCTCTAAAAGATGATTGACATTATTCGCTTTTTTAACAAACTTCCTTAGCAATCCAACTTTCACATCCTTTATTGCTACATTCTCAACCGGAAGCTGAGCATTACCTTTCAGTTCATAAATAGCATCCGCTGATTCACAAGCCACATTTTCCATATAAACACCATCAATACGAGTAAGACGTTTCTCATAAGTCGGGACCAGGTCTTTCCATTGATAAAGTACTTCCGTATCTATTTCCAAGACGCGTTGCACATTTCCGGCATTCACATCTTTCATATAAATATTTTCAACAAATCCACCCCTACGATGGTTGGTCTTTACAAAGAAAAGACGCATAACCGAATTGGGAGCAGTACAGTCATGCATATAGACATTACGGATACCACCGGATATCTCACTCCCTATTCCAAGCAAAGTATGTCCTTTTAGTATCTGACAATTACGAATCACAATATTCTCACAAGGAGTATTCAATCTCCAGGCATCCTGATTACGTCCGGCTTTGATAACCACAGCATCATCTCCTTGGTCGAAAGAGCAATTTTCCACCAAGAAATTCTTGCTCATTTCAAAGTCGATACCATCATTATTGTGTCCATGAGCTCTGACATCTAAATTACGGACCACACCACCGTCGCACATATAAATATGAATAGTCCAAAAAGGACTCTCCCGAATCCTGAAACCCTCTAATTGTATATTCTTACAACGATTAAAATGAATCAAGTGCGGACGCAAATTATTCTCTCCTACCGCCATCTGCCGTTCTTCAACAGGAACACCCGTAGAGGCTTTCGTATATAGTTCTTTCAATGCTTCCAAATGAGGTTGCGGACGTTTGAACCAGACCTTCCATGTCCCCATTTTAGGCTGGAGTGTCCCTTTACCACTGATCGCTACATTCTCACATTCAAAAGCATAAAGCAATGGTGAATAATTATAGCATTCCAACCCCTCCCATGAAGTCATTACGGCCGGAAGATAATCTTTAGGGTTATCCGAGAAACTTAAAACGGCATTTCCCTCCAAATAAAGATTCACATTACTCTTAAAATGAACTGGTCCGGTAAGCCATATTCCGTCAGGCACTACCACCCGACCGCCACCAGCTTTATAACAAGCTTCAATAGCAGCAGCAATAGCTTTTGTATTATCCGTTTCTCCTCCAGACTTCGCACCATAATCGGTTATCACAAAATCTTTATCCGGATAGATAAACTCTTTAATAGGCTGCATCGGAAAAGGAGCTTCTACCTTAATCGTTGTATATTGTTCACTTGCTGAAATAAGAGTTTCTATAACTGAAGCATCCACCGCAAAGGCCGTTCCATGACGGATTCCTTTCGGAAAAGAGACTTGATCGGAAACGTCTTCCCACGTTTCTCCATGATCGAGGGAACGGACAGCCCCATAACGATGGTCACGATACTTATCAAAATACACATAAAGAGTATCACCTACAAAAAGAGGAGCAGGCCCCTCCGCCCAATAGTTGCCTGTGATGGGAGCCGATACTTTGGTTGGGAATCCCCTCCTTATATTCTCCGTACGTGTCACACGCAGGTTTTTCTCCGGCGGATTAGAGTTCTCATTCTTAACTACCATAATCAGATCGTTCCTCTTTGGATCTTTCACAATAGCAGCATCGATAACGCTGAAATCCGGATTGAAAAACATGGCAGTCTTCGAGAAAGATTTGAAATCCTTAGTCGTTACATAATAGATACGGTGGTTCAGTCCCTTTTCACTTTCACTGGTAGGCACTTCCTTATGACGGCCGGGGATCGTAGTTGCCCAGAAGATATAATAGGTTTGTGACGATTCATCATAAAACAGTTCGGGAGCCCAGCAGTTATGTGCGGCAGGTTCATTCATCATCACAGGAATAGCCTTTTGCTCACTCCAATGAATCAAGTCACGGGAAGAAGCATAACCAATAATCCGGTCCGTCCAACTAGAAGTCCAGACCATGTGAAAAGTTCCGTCGGGAGCTTGACAAATACTAGGATCGCGCATCAATTTATCTTTGCCCACAGTAGGAGTTAAAAAGGAACGACCACCATTCAAAGCCGTCCAGGTCAGTCCATCATAACTATAAGCCAGATGCAAGCCATCTTTACTGTTATTTATGAAATAGGAAAAGAGATAAACGGTATCTCCGGCGGTAACGTTCATTATAGACCAGACGGTCAAAGTCATCCAGACAATTACATTTTTCATGGTTCATTCTAAGATTAATAGATTCAGTTCGCAAAGATACCGTATCTTCCAAAGATACCGAAAAGCAAAGGGATAGATTAATTGGTATATTCATACAATTTTGTACACATACATCTATACATCCCATTTTTGATACGATTGTTTATGTTTCTGTACATCTTTATATTTCAAGAAGTTCGAAAAAGCCCTACTTTAGCACCAGAATTTAAAAGATAACGAAAATATATCAATCTTACGTATCATGATAAAACATTTTCTAGGCAGTATTATTCTTGCATTTCTTTCGATATCGACCGTTACAGGTCAAAGCAATGCTCTTGATCTATCCGGTAAGTGGAATTTCCAAATAGACCGGGAAGATACAGGCGTAAAAGAGCAATGGTTTCGAAAAATATTGGAAGACCACATCAATCTGCCCGGTTCCATGCCCGAGAAGTTAAAAGGCGACGAAGTGACCGTACACACGCAATGGACAGGAAGTTTATACGACAGTTCCTACTATTTTAATCCTTATATGGAGAAATACAGAATGGAAGGGCAAGTAAAACTACCATTCTTCCTGACTCCGGACAAACATTATGTAGGTGTGGCCTGGTATCAGAAAAACGTAACCATACCATCCGATTGGAAAGGTGACAGGATCATTTTATTTTTAGAACGTCCTCATATAGAAACCACCGTTTGGGTAAATAACCGGGAGATAGAAATGCAGAATAGCCTCTGTGTGCCGCACGTTTATGACCTAACTGCCGCCGTTGCTCCGGGAAAATCTTGTCGGATTACCATCCGCATTGATAACCGTATCAAGGATATCAACGTAGGACCGGATTCTCATAGTATTACCGACCAGACTCAGGGCAATTGGAATGGTATCGTAGGACGCATAGAGTTACAGACCACTCCTAAAGTTCATTTTAGCGACATACAGATATATCCGGACTTGAAAGAACGGAAAGCCACAGTGCGAATCAGTCTGTACGCACCAGCCTCTGCCAAAGCAACGTTACAATTATCCGCTGAAAGTTTCAACTCGGATAAAAAACATTCCGTCCCTACTGTACAACAGAATATCTCAGTACGTTCCGGAGATAACAAAATCAAAATGGAACTACCGATGGGAGAAGGTTTTCTGACTTGGGACGAATTTGATCCGGCACTCTATAAACTGACAGCGACACTGACCTGTGGCAAAGAGAGAGAAGTCAAAGAAGTACAATTCGGTATGCGCGAATTTACCATCAAAGGTAAATGGTTCTATGTGAACGGTCGGAAAACAATGCTTCGCGGCACAGTAGAGAATTGTGATTTTCCGCTTACCGGCTACGCTCCTATGGATGTAGCTTCATGGGAACGGGTATTCCGCATTTGCCGCAACTACGGGCTGAATCATATGCGTTTCCACTCTTTCTGTCCGCCGGAA
>UMDV01054010.1_pt1 | contig 24785 bp, 18 predicted proteins | sample 1964571 | NCBI WGS metagenome assembly UMDV01 (sample SAMEA4836002, study PRJEB28245) | human gut metagenome | biome: gut microbiome; material: fecal sample | place: Denmark | collected 2008 | reverse complement strand
CAAAACATTTCTTTATATATTTTTTCTTGATATGAAGTTCTCAGGAAATCAAAACAAATATTTTCGATTATAAGTATATAAATATCTATAGATACCAACTGATTAAAACCGACTTTCTATTTTTTACTCTATCTTTGTTTTTCTTGATTTCATACCTTTGAAGGATATATAAATACTCTGTTTTTTCAAAATATATTTCTTTACATATATCTTGAAACCTTTTTATCATCTTTTGTGGTAATGATTCAATATGAGGACATTTTTGATATTTTACCTGATTTTTATTTTTAAAATCTTATTTTGGAATTTCTGAAAATTTCCTAATGGAAATCAGGTCTTTCTTAGGGAACTATGCCTTACCACTCTCATACTGATAATTTGTTGTCTCTGTTATTTCCAATGGACGTTACCTCCTTATCAATATTTCACGATTCCACCTTTTACTTTATCCTTAGTACTTCTCTAATTATGATTTATTCCTATTATATACTCTCCATACACTTAAGGAAAAATGATAACTATCGTTTGTACCTTGTAGCCAACTTCCTAAATAGATTTCTCTTCTCAATATCTAGGAATTGGTTATGTAGTAATTGGTGTTTTCTTTTGATGGTTATATATTACCATGCTAAAGCATATTTGTCAATATATTTTTTATAAAAAGTTTTATTTTTAGTAATTTATTTTTTATTTGATTTTTATTGCTGTAAATTGTGGATTATTTTTTAAATTATATATACAATTTATTTTATATCTAATCTTTCGAGCAATTACGGCAATAGCTCTATAATTACACAGTAAAGCGGACATTCGCAATCCGCTTCGCTACTTGCTCATAAACGCAGTCGCTTTGAGTTAAAAAGAGGATGCCATTCTCACAGCATCCCCTTTTTAACTCAAAGTAGTTATCCTCTATAATAGTTGATTAGACAGCCTTTCAAGATAATCTCTCTCTCATCATCTGTCAAATCGCCTAATTTTAATGTAAATTCTTTTAATTCATCACCAACTGCATAAGCCTTGATTTCGTCCCATTTTTCTTCTACTGCCTGACGAATCTGCGGAACAAAGATATAATCTTTATTCTTAAACGGCAGTTCTCCGTCTGGAATCAAGAATGGAAGCATCCCCCAGTTAATCAAATTGGAACGGTAACGTTTGGTTGCATACTCGTTTGCAATATTTGCCCATCCTCCTAATACTTTCTGACAGGATGCCGCCTGCTCTCTGGCAGAGCCGTCACCAGGTTTCACTGCAAAAATGGTACTTCCGATTCCGGTGTTTTCACTGTTCATGTCCGGGAAAGAATCCTTAATCTTATCCCATACCGGTTTTAATTCTGCAACTGCTTCTAATGGGCAGTTTCCTTCTTCTCTTGCTTTTTCCGCTTTCTGGACTTCTTTTGCAAGAGGAACATAATCCGGGTCTTTTCTTGATAATGCAAATTCAGCCAGTTTCAGTGGATTAGAACGGAAAGAAGAAGTTTCGCCGGATGGAATCAGTTCATCCGTTGTTGTAACCGGGTCATGAATTTCAGAGACTACTTTCAATACCAGATTATCGGTCAGTGCACACATTTCCGGCCAGTCTTTGATATTTGGACCAAACTGAATTTCTGTGTTCGGGTCTGCTATACCCTTACTGTCAAAGACTCTGTTTTCATAAATTGTCTTATCAAAGAAATAACGCGGTTTCGTATATTTTACATCAAAATCCGCTGCTGAAGTCAGGTACCCCTTATTTGCTGCAGTTGCTGCAATGGAACGTGCATCCATCAAAGCGACAGAAGAAATCTGACCATTTTGAATCTTAGAACCTTCACGATTCGGGAAGTTTCTGGTAGAGTGACGAATACTAAGCGCATTGTTTGCCGGTGTATCTCCGGCTCCAAAGCAAGGACCGCAAAACGCTGTTTTTACAACTGCCCCCGTCTGCATTAAAGAAGCCAGCACACCATTTTTTGCAAGTTCCACATAGATCGGGGTACTTGCCGGATAAATGCTTAAGGTAAAGGCATCCGAACCAATGCTTGCACCTTTTAAGATATCAGCTGCATCACAGATATTTTCAAATCCACCACCTGCACAGCCTGCAATAATTCCCTGCTCCACATAAAGTTTTCCGTCACGAACTTTATCTTTTAAAGTAAATGGAATCTTGCCGTCCAGACTAATCTGGGCTTTCTTCTCAACATCATCTAAAATATCATATAAGTTTGCATTTAATTCATCAATGGTATAAGTGTTGCTCGGGTGGAACGGCATTGCAATCATCGGTTTTACCTGACTTAAATCCACATAAACCATGCCGTCATAGTAAGTCACTGCGCCCGGCGCAAGCTCTTTATATTCTTCACTTCTTCCATGAACCTCATAGAACTCTTTAATCTTATCATCCGTTACCCAGATAGAAGACAGACAGGTTGTCTCGGTTGTCATAACGTCAATTCCGATTCTGAAATCTGCACTTAAATTTGCAACTCCAGGTCCGACAAACTCCATTACTTTATTTTTTACATAACCATTTGCAAATACTGCTCCGATAATTGCAAGTGCCACATCCTGTGGTCCAACACCCGGAATCGGTTTTCCGGTCAAATAAACACCGACAACCTGCGGACGACGAATATCATAAGTTTTAGAAAGTAACTGCTTTACCAGCTCTGGTCCGCCCTCTCCCATTGCCATTGTACCAAGCGCACCATAGCGTGTGTGACTGTCAGAACCAAGAATCATTTTTCCACCGCCTGCAAGCATTTCTCTTGCAAACTGATGAATGACTGCCTGATGCGGCGGTACATACATTCCACCATAACGTTTTGCGCAGGTAAGTCCAAACATATGGTCATCTTCATTGATTGTTCCACCGACCGCACAAAGAGAATTGTGACAGTTTGTCAGTACATAAGGAATCGGGAATTTTTCCAGTCCTGAAGCTCTCGCCGTCTGGATAATTCCTACGAAAGTAATATCATGAGAAGTCAATTTATCAAATTTAATCTGTAAATCATCCATATTGCCGGATGTATTATGTTTTTCAAGAATTGAATATGCAATTGTCTCTTTAGAAGCTTCTTCTTTGGAAACAGGTGCTTTGCCTGTCAATTTTGCAATTACTGCTGATGCATCTTTATTATCTTCTACAATTTCTGTGCCGTTTACCAGCCATGCACCGCCATTATACAACTTAACCATAACCATACTCCTTCATTATTATTGGTGTATTTTACTAGTGAACTACCCATCTTCTATATGTAATGGGCTTCTAAGGAGCTGACGCTCCCATTTAAGAAGTCTGATATTTAAGTTTCCACCTAACCAATCAGGCAATCCTTATTCTTACAGGCGTGTCCACCTCGCCTCTGCTGTATAGGATATTCCTATCCACAACACTACTTTTACGCTCTAATTATAAATTTTATTACGGTAAAATGCAAGCATTTTATCACTTTATTGTATGAATTTAATTGTATACATGAGTGCACGTATTCTTTTAAAGCATAAAAAAATACTTCCCGACTTTTTTATCAGGAAGTACTTTTCTTATTTTCTATCGTGAATTACTTGGCTGCAAGCAACCAAGCTTTTCGCTTAAATCAGGAAACTATATCAGTCCTGATTGTTCATAAAATCCATGTAACTGGAAACCATAAGCGCAATCTTAAAAGTCAATGCGTCATCAAATACACGGATATCAAGTCCGGTGCTTTTCTGGATTTTCTCTAAACGGTACACCAGAGTATTTCTGTGCAGGAAGAGCTGTCTTGATGTCTCGGAAATATTTAAGTTATTATCAAAGAATTTATTAATGGTATTTAAGGTTTCATCATCCAGAGATTCCGGAAGCTTTCCACCAAATACTTCTTTCATGAACATTTCACACAGAGGCATTGGAAGCTGATAAATCAGACGACCGATTCCAAGATTATTGTAACCTACAATATTTTTTTCCACATAGAAAATTTTTCCTACATCAAGTGCCATCTTTGCCTCTTTGTAAGAGCGGGATACATCTTTAATTTCATGGATGATATTTCCATAAGAAACTCTCGCTTTTGCCATCGCCTCAGAATTGAGCATATCTACAATCATTCTTGCAATCGCTTCGATGGATTCATAATCGTCGCTCTCTTCCAGATTACGCACAATAATAATATTTTTCTCATCAATTGCCGTAATAAAATCATTGCTTCTTGAAATAAACATATTTTTCAGGATTTCAATCGCATCCTGATCTTTCTCGTTTCTTATTTCAACCAGAATAACCACACGTTTTGCTTCTACCGGAATGTGCAGTTTTTTTGCTCTGTTATAGACATCCACAAGAAGAAGATTGTCAAGAATCAAATTCTGAATAAAGTTTGATTTATCAAAACGCTCTTTATAAGCCACAATCAGATTCTGAATCTCCGCAACTGCAACACGCCCAATCATATATGTGTCTTCGTTTCCACCTTTTGCAATCAATATAAATTCGACAGTCTGACCATCATAAATTTTGAAGAAATGATACCCCCTTATGACCTGACTATCTGCCATAGATTCCACAAAACTGGATATATCCCCAAAATCCTCATCTTCTATCGGAAAAGTAGTTGAATTTACTTTGCCGTCTACGTCCATCACACATAAATCAATTCTTGTTATGCTTCTCAATTCATCCAGTGTCTTTTGTATCACCTGACTTGATATCATATTGTATCCTCTTTTCTCTGTATTTTTATAAGTTTCTGTCGCCGTAAAACCACATGCCTTTCGGCGTGTGGTAGTTCACATCAAAATGCATATTATCACAAAAAAACTTTTCGTTATTTTTTATATAATATCTTATTTTACTAAAATTTGCAAGAAATCCAACAGTTTTTTGAACTGCCCCAACCGACTAATGCGGATGGGGTTTTCTGCTCTATAGTAGATAAAAAAACTGCTGCGGAATTTCCGCAGCAGCTTGAATTATCGTGAATAACGAACAATTAGTTAGCGATAACCAGTTCTGTTTCTTTATCAAATACATGAATTTTTTCCATATCCAGAGCGAATTTAACTTTATCACCTGTTCTGGCAGTTGTACGAGGATTTACTCTTGCTGTCAGATGGAATCCTTCGATATCGAAGTATAAGTAAACTTCAGCACCAAGTAATTCATAAACAGTGATGTCACCTTCGATTACGCTTTCTGGATGAGCAGCGATAGCCATCTGTTCGTCAGATACATGTTCCGGACGAATACCAAGAACAACAGTTTTTCCATCATATCCGCCGTCGATTAATGCTTTTTTCTTAGAAGCCGGAACAGACAGAGTAGTTTTACCAATCTGAAGTGTAACATCTTCACCTTTTACATGGCAAACAGCATCTAAGAAGTTCATCTGAGGAGAACCAATGAATCCGGCAACGAACAGGTTGCATGGGTTATCATACAGATTCTTAGGTGTATCAACCTGCTGTACAACACCATCTTTCATAACTACGATTCTTGTACCCAGTGTCATAGCTTCTGTCTGGTCATGTGTTACGTAGATAATTGTTGCTCCTAATCTTTCATGAAGTTTGGAAATCTCAGTACGCATCTGAACACGAAGTTTAGCATCCAGGTTTGACAGAGGTTCGTCCATAAGGAATACTTTAGGTTCACGCACGATAGCACGTCCCATAGCAACACGCTGTCTCTGACCACCGGAAAGAGCTTTCGGTTTACGATCTAACAGTTTTTCCAGGTCAAGGATTTTAGCTGCTTCTTTAACCATTTTATCAATCTGATCTTTTGGTACTTTTCTTAATTTCAGACCAAATGCCATGTTATCGTATACTGTCATGTGTGGGTACAGAGCGTAGTTCTGGAATACCATTGCGATATCTCTGTCTTTTGGTTCTACATCGTTTACAACTTTGTCACCGATTTTTAATGTACCACCGGAAATTTCTTCCAGACCTGCAATCATACGAAGTGTTGTAGATTTACCACAACCTGAAGGTCCTACGAAGATGATGAATTCTTTATCTGCGATTTCAAGGTTGAAATCTTTAACTGCTTCAAAACCATTTGGATATTTTTTTGTAATATGCTGTAATGATAAACTTGCCATTGTTCTCTTCCTCCTAATTGTTACGTTTTCACGCTTATGTTTCGTTTTCCACGCTTGTTCTGCTGTTTTAAACGTTTTTGTCTCGTTTTCAACTGCTATCAGTATACCACTGACCACACACATTTTTCCATAGGTCAATTAAACAAATATTATCACAAGTCTTAGTTAGCCTCTCCAACGAAAATTTCGCCATTGTCATTCTGCCGAATTTCCCTTCTTCAAAATATGCATATTGCACAATTTTGATTGGTAAGACCTGTTTTAAAGCAAGTTTCCGCGTTTTTTTCTTGTAAAATTCCAATTTTTTTCTTCTTTACAGAAATCTTTTTCTTTCTTATACTGTTTTAAGACAACAATGTAAATCTATGTTACTATGTTTCGAAATTGGCAAAAACAGAAAGCGCACCAACACTTATGCACGAAAGGAAAATTACTATGTTTCGATTAATGGGATGTATCTATAAAGACGCACATATTTTAAAAAGCACGGTTATCTGTGATGAATCAGCTTCAAGCAGAACTCATAAAATTTTCTCCGGACTCAATTTTATCTGTCTGGAATTTGACCTTGAAAAACCAATCTGGCTCGAATCCAACATCACAGATTTTCAGCGTCATTCAAAAACCCGCTTTACGCAGGATAACTTCATTGAGGAACTTGATTTTGACTATCTCTCCATTGAAGTAATTGAAGAGGGCTAACTCAGGATAATTCATTAGAAGAGAGATAATTTATTAATTAAAGTCAGACCAGTTCTCTTACGACCAAAAACAGGGACACATCGCTTTCGATATGCCCCTGCCCTTTTCTCCTAAATGAAATCTATTCTAACTCAAAAACTCTTTAATCACATCTTTTACAATCTTCTCCTCCTCTTCATCTAAAAGATGCCGATAGCGTTCATCCGTAAGCGCAGCTTCCCGAATCCTCGCTTCCACCTGTTCCATTTTCTGCTGCTGACTCCGTACCGCAGACGGACTCTCCCTGCCTCCGTTTCTTGCCCGCTCTTTCTGCGCTCGTAAAAGTTCTTCCCTGAGCTTCTGCTCCTGCTGTCTCGCCTTACTGCGCGCCTTCCTGCTCATTTTTTTTGCAGCAGCCTTTTTCGCCTCATTTGCAATGGGCGGTTCTATCTTCACAATTCTTCCTGCCGAATCCTTTTCATTTTCCATATAATCCAGCAGATTCGTCTCTATCATCTCCTCCTGATAGGCAATAGAAAAAATCAGGCGCAGCATTCCATTTACTGCACCAAGCACCACAGTTGTTCCAATCAGCCCCTCCATAGCCGGCATGAAACTTTTCACAAACGGAAACGAAAGTGTCATAATGCCTGTCCCTCTCACCTGCCATACGCCAACTGCAGATACAAAAAAAGAGAGAACAAAAGCTGTCCAGGAAAATCCCTTTAGCATTCTTACGGAAATCTTCCCAATCTTTCGTTCTCTCAGCCGTCTTGCCATATAAACCGACGGATTGTGTATCGTTATGTGATTCTGCGTATCCCTCTGAAATTCCTGCAGATACGCCTGCAGCCATCTGTTCTTGACCTTTGGAATCTGCTGTAAATCCTTTAAGACTCCACGGTTGCTTTTGTAAACCACCAGCATGGTGATGATACTTACCAGCTCAAAAAGCCAGATTCCGTAATAAAACAATTCCACAGACAACCCTCCTAGTCCGATGCACCTCTTCTGCATCTTTATGAGACCATTATATAGCAGAGCTGTCTGTTTGAAAACAAAAATCGTACGACAAATTCAGTCATCCATGCCTCGAATTTTGTCACACCCACCAGGCAAAGCGGACATTCGCAATCCGCTTATCTGCGTTCAAATTTCAGTTTTACAGCATGAGAAGCAGTTCCTCTACCAGTTTGACAGAATGTAAAATTGCCTGTCTTTCAAAAGTCGGATAATCCACCTGTGCGCTGTCATCTGCTTTGTCAGAAATCGCCCGGATAATCAGGTATGGTATTTTATTTAAATGCGCTGCCTGTCCGACTGCTGTTCCTTCCATCTCTGTACACCAGCCATTGGTTCTCTCAATAATCTGATTTTTCAGAGCCTTATCTGCCACAAACTGGTCACCACTTACGACTCTTCCCTCAAATACACTGATTTCCGGATTTACTTTCTCGCAGGCTGTCTTTGCCAGTTTTCGTAAAGTTTCATCTGCCGGGAAAGCATGAACATCCATACGCGGAACTTGTCCAATCGGATACCCAAATTCTGTTGCATCCATGTCATGATACATCGTGTCTGTGGAAAGTACAATATCTCCAATGTTGATTTCTGCTTTTAAAGAACCTGCGATTCCGGTATTAATAACTGCATCCACCTGATAATCATCTGCTAAAATCTGTACACAGATTCCGGCATTTACTTTTCCGATTCCGGAACGAACCACAACAACTTCTTTTTTATTTAATGTTCCATGGAAAAATTCCATTGCAGCTTTTTCCTTTACCGTTACATCCTTCATCTGCTCTTTTAACATTGCTACTTCTTCTTCCATAGCACCGATAATTCCAATACGATTCATTTTAACTCTATCTCCTTTATCTTAGCCTTTTTGCTATTTTCATCATAACACACTTGCAAATAAGGTACAATTCTTAATCTTTAACTTAATAAAGGGTGCAGACTTTTTCGCTCTGCATCCTTTTTCCTGATTTTCATCCTTATCTTTTCTATTCTTTCTTTTCAGATAAGTGTTCTGCCTCATCCTCATCTTTTTCCCGCTTCGAGTTTATCACAGAGGCAATTCCATGCAGAATCACTGCTCCTAAAATTGCTCCTCCTGCCAGAATTTTCCCATAAACTCCAGTCAGCACAAGTGCAATCCCTCCGACTTTTGGAATCGAATAAGCAACCTTTCCAATAAAATTATCATACGGCGCCGGGTTCATATCTTTTGTTGCATTAGCATCACCTTTTGTGATAAATTCACCCATCAGTACACGATTTTCCATAACGCGGTGCGTAATAATAGAAGCCGCATCCTTTGTTCCATAAAATGCAATCACATCATCTACCTGAACATCCTTTGGCTCCATCTCTTTAATATAAACCAGACTTCCTGTTGGAATCGCCGGCTCCATACTTCCACTGATTACTGTATAAACATGATAATGAAATGCTTTTGGTACGGTAAGCGGAAGGCAGATTACAATTAATAGAATTAATAAAGCAGTGCCCAGTGCACTGCACACAGCAGCCACTGGGCTTTTTTTTGTTTTTTTTGTATTCAAGACCAATAAGTCCTTTCGTCATGTTGTATGCTTATTTCTTTTTAGCCATGTATTTCTTTAATAATACACCCATTCCGGCAAGTACTGCAACCCCACAGATGCCAATCGCAATACCTGCTGCAACAGGAAAGCCTTTTTTCACTTTCCCCTGATCTATATCTGCGTCTCTGGAAAGAGGAGTCTCATCTTCGTCTAAATCCTGAATCTCCTGTGTTCCCTGTGGAGTCTGGTCTTCTTCAATTGTCTGGGTATCCTGATTACTATCTATTTCTGCGTCTGTATCAGTCGTTGTATCGGTCTCTGTTGTTCCTGCCGTTCCGGCGTCCGTATCAGTCGTTGTACCGGCATCTGTGCCTGTTCCGGTTTCTGTCGTTGTACCAGCTCCTGTACCGGTTGTACCTGTACCCGTTGTGCCCGTACCGGTTGTACCTGTACCCGTTGTGCCTGTACCAGTCGTTCCTGTTGTTGTTCCTGCGGATGTCGTAGCCGGTACTGTAATTGTTTCCACATTTGTTGTTCCCGGAACAACTGTTGTTACAGTTGTTGTCTCTCCCGGAATCGTTACAACCGTTGTACCGATTGGCGTATAACGGAAGGTAAATACATTTTCTGCGGAATTTTCTGATAACGTCTTTGTAAGCGCTAATGCCTGAGGAGTATATCCTTCCACATACTGATAAGCAACTACCGGTTTGTCACCCACATTTCCATAATAGGTATTGCTTGCAAGCAGTTCCTTTCCATCTGCATCCTGATAATTGACTGTATAAGCAACCTGATTTCCTTTGATTCCATAAGCAACTACATAATCGGCATCGCCTTTTACCGTAACACTGTATCTCGAAGCTTCTAATTCATCGGTTTCACTGTTATCACGTCCACTCTTACGAAGCCCTTTTACATAATATTTATCGCTGTTATTTAACGTCACCATACCATCTTTCTGTACATCGAAAGATACGAAAGCTCCGTATTTTAGATTGCTCATCACAATCTTACCTGCTCCGTCTGCAAATGTACCTTGATTTCCGGCATAGAATGTAACGGTATAAGTATATTCGTCATCTGCGAAAACAGAAAGCAGAGAACACTGAAACATCATGCAGAAAGCCACTACAAAAGTTAAAATCTGTCTTAACTTCTTCACTGTCCTCACTCCCCTTTCTCATCCTCGCGACGTCTCTTTACTGCCAAAACCGCGATAATCAATACTACAATTCCACTCACCAGTGCAATCGCACTAAACAATAATGCATGCATGGTATCACCGGTCTTTGGACTTGTCACCGCTGTTTTTCGGATTGTCGAAGATTTTCCGGTCATTGTCTTTTTGACTACTTTATTTTCACCCTTTTCCACTTTTGTCTTTTTGGAAACTTTTTCAACTGCAAAATTTAACTGTAATTTTGCAAGTGTATTCTGATATGCATTTCCCTGAGTTTCACCCTCAAGTCCGACCTCTAATTCAACTGTTCCGGTTTCATTCTTATCCAGACGATCCAGATAGAAATAATCTTCCATGGAATTAGTTGCCTGATGAAGACCTTCTTCTCCGCTTTTCTTATCCTCTCCACCTACCGTATCACTGTCATAAAGTACGGTTTCTTCACCGGAAACATCTTTATAAGAAAGTTTGTAAGTATAAGCTCCATTCTCCGCCTGACTCTCATCTTCCAGACTCTTCAGGATTTCATTGGACATATACCAGTCTGTCTGAATGCTTTCTGAGTTTTTAATTTTCACACCAATCTTCATGGTATCACCAGGAAGCATTCCATAAACTTCTTCTGCGATTTCCTTTGAGGTAAAGTTACTGTTTAACTTATCATTCTTAAAATCTACCGTCCAGTCTTTACTGCTTGTAATCTCTTCTGCTTTCGCAGTTGTTGCCGTGCCAAATGTCATAACAGCCGCCATGACCAGGCACAAAATATTCTTTTTTAACATATCGTGCACCTCCTGTGGCTACTGTAAGCTGATACTGTTTCCGTCTTCTGAGACTGTCACATCAATCCCCCATGCACTCTTGATTGCATCCTGTGCATTGTGAGTCTGTACGGCATCGGCTTCTGCATCAATCGTAAAATGATATCCATCGTATTCATAAATGGTTTTGATGGTCTTCTTTCCATCTTCTTCGGAAACTACCTGTTCCTTTACCTTTGTTCCGATAGAAGGGTCAACTGTTAATGTATCACTAATTGCCGGAGCGCTTTCTCCTGCCGGCAAAAGCCTGGTATAATAAAGTACGGTACGCTCTCTTGTTGTTGCACTCTCATCAATCACCCAGCCATTGTCTGTGAGCAGCTTTAAATCAATCAAATCCGGAGAAAGTCTGGTATTTTTATTTCCGTCTGCGTCAGTCCAGCTCTTTGTAAGAATGACCCTTACAAATGTATCAATCGAGCCGCTGTTTTGTACGGTTAAGGCTTCATCGTAAGCTTTTCCAAGCGCAAATTTCTCATCTTTTCCAACCAGATTTTTAAGAAGTTCTCCATGTTCTTCAACCCACTGATTATCCTTGTTGTAATCTCTCTTACTGATTATTTCACCATTTTCTAAAAGGCTGACACCAATCTTGGAAACCTCTGCCTGCACTGCATAATTCTCACTGTAATAAGTCAGTGCCGCTCTTGTACTTCCCACGGTACTGCCAAGAATTAAAAGTCCGGCCACCGCAAACAGGAAAACGGGCTTTACAGAAAAGGATTTTTTCTTCTTTTTCATTACTCACCCACCTCCTCAGTCTGCGCAACATCTGCTTTCTTTGTCCAGTCTGCACTTGGATTTCCCTCTGCATCTAAGATAACAGGTGTACATTCCGAAACAACAATTACATTAAAATCCTTTGGAAGGTTCATGTTACTGATTTTTACCAATAATTCTTCGCTCTTTGCCCCAGGTGCTATAACATCAGAATAGTAATAATATCCGTCATCCCCCGGCGTCCATTTTCCACTCTCATCGGAGTAGACCAGTCCTTCCTGATACTGGCTTCCGGCAAATACTTTTACTCTTACATAACATTCGTAATCACCGGTATTTTCAATTTTGATATGCTTCGTCCAATCACTGACCTCTTCATCCGGAATAACCTCGGTAAATCCAAGACTTAATTCCTGTCCACCCTGTGCTGTTACATAAGTGGTAAAGTAAGCCATGGCACTTCCTACAGAAAGCCCTGCGGTAAGTGTAAGAGCTGCAGCAGTCAGACAAAGCGTTTTCTTATTCAACTTTTTCTTCATTGCTTAACCCCTCCCCTTATTCCTGTGCCTGTGTACTGTCCGTTTGCTGTTCCCAGTCCCAGACACCATCTTCGGCTGACTGTTTCTGGTCATCTGCTGTTTTCTCATTTGGAGTAAATTCAAAATGATTGACAACACTTGAACCTCCGTTTAATTTACCATCATACTGATTTTCAAATGCTGTGGAAACCATTTCATCCGCTACGATTTGAGTGGTCTGCTCTGCCTCTCCTGTTGCCTCATAACTTGAACCACTGTAAACTTCGGTTACCGTTATATTTGCGCCCGCCGGAAGTTCCTTTATCACAACACTCTTTGTGCCTGTTCCATCAAATACCATGGAAACTACATCACTGTAAACGATTTCTCCATTTACTTCTGCTTCAATATCAAATACAAACGAAGCACCTTTCATTGTCTCATTATAAGAAGTTAAAGTTTTATCGATTTCAAGGTCACCATATCGTTCCTGTTGGTCTGGTTTTAATCCTGTTGATGTATCATAAAGCCACTCGTCGCTTCCGGTTACATAATACTGATTATTCGGCAGGGAAATCAGATACGGTGTAAAACTGTAAGTATAATATGGAGACTGCACTTCTTCTGCCTCTACCAGATACATTCCGACTGAAAGCCCATCCACACTGCCCTTGCCTCCAATCAGATTATCAAAAGCTGTTGCCTCTGTCTGGTTCTCTTCTACTGCCTTCACTGCACTCTTGGCTTTCTCTTCCCATTCTTGTGCTGTTGTCTTGCTGCTGATGGAATCCAGCTTCAATTCCTCAAATCCGGCTAAGGCCTGATACTCTCCATATTGATTCACATCTGCTACCTTATACATGCGAACCGGAATTGTCATATTCTCCCCTGAAAGTTCCGGATAAACCGCATCCAGCTCAAATTTCACAGAACACTGCCGGTCAGTTTCAATACTGATAGCAGCCTGAACTTTGGACATTACTACGGTGGAAAGTGTCAACACCAGAGCCAGAGCCAATGCGCTTCCTTTTTTTAGTTTTTTCTTCATCTTCACATTTCCTCCCCTCTGATAACAGATAAGTAACTATCCTGTACTGAAAAGTCTTTCTTGTTCTTTCTTATTCTTTTTTATTCTTTTTTGTGTTTCTTCTTTCCAGGTTTAATCAGGAACTTCATCAAAAGTATTACAAGTAAAGTTACCGATAATCCAAGTATCAGATAAATCATGTAGTAATTCTGAATTGATTTCAACATGGATTCTGCGGCTGTAGATTCTATCTCTTCCTCTCCGTTATACGGTACTCTTGTGCCACGAACTAAAAGTCTGTGAGAGTTTACACCGTACGGCGTACAGGTAAATAGCGTTACATGATCCTGACCCTCTTCAATCTGGAGAGCCTTTTGAAGCGTCTCATTGTCATCCTTATCCACCATATCTAAAATCTGGTCAACCTGATAAGCAAGCGTTTCATCCAAAACGTGAATGTAAAACATGTCTCCACGTTCTAACTGGTCAATATCCGTAAACAATCTGGCACTCGGCAGACCCCTGTGCGCTGCCAGTACGCTGTGTGTGCTCTCCCCACCGATTGGAAGCTTGGTTCCATTTAAGTGACCGATTCCTGTCTGAAGCACATCATCCGCTGTTCCATGATAAATGGACAGCTTTACATTAATCTTTGGAATGGATACATATCCCATGACACCGTCATTTCCCACATTTAAAATCTGCCAGTATTCGGTATTTTTAATATCGTCTCCATTTTCTCCAAAAACATCACCAAATATATTGTTATGGATAATCGTATCATTAAAAGCATTCGCTTTTTCCCATTCCTTTGTAAAATCCTCTTCTGCCATCTTTCCGATTAACTCTTCATAAGATGAAATCAATTGATTCTGCCGGTATGTATTCCACTGGTTAGAAACTGTCGGATAAATCAAGATTGCAAATCCCAGCAGGAACATTAAGCCAAACAAAATACCTGAAATTTTTCTCTTCATAATACATCCCTACTGTTCCTTTGATTTTCTCTTCTTATCATAACAATAAAGTATAAGGATAAAGCCTCCTGTTACTGCCAGTCCGATAACTACCCACAACCCATAATTGGTATGGAGACTGACTCCTCCAAGTGGTGTGGATGCCTCTTCTATATCGGCTGTCTTGTAATCTACTCTGTGTCCTCGAACCAGAAGTCTGTGGCTGTTCACTCCATAAGGAGTACAGGTAAGAAGTGTTACCAAATCTTTCTCTTCCTCTACTGCTAAATCATCCGTTTCTTTTGGTTCAACGACTGAAATTTTATCTACTTCATAGCAAAGCACGTCATCTAATATATAGAGAAGAAAATGGTCTCCCTCTTCGAGTTTATCAAGGTCTGTAAAAAGTGTAGCACTCGGAAGTCCTCTGTGTGCAGAAATTACTGCATGTGTGCCCTTGCCTCCAACCGGAAGTGAACTTCCTTCAAGATGACCGGCTGCTTTCTGAAGCACCTCGTCTTCTGTTGTATGATAGATGGGAATTTTAATATTAATCTTAGGCACTTCTATATATCCCATCATACCATCACCACCAAGGTTCAAACAAGAAAAATAATTAGAATTTTCTCCATCGGAAGCCTCTGCGACTGCAAAAGAATCCGGAAGGACAGATGGCTGAAGAGAATCATTATATGTATCGGCATTTTCCCATTCCTGCTCATAATTAATTTCTCCATCTTTTTCTTTCTGCGCAACAACTTCTTCATAACCGGATATCAGCTGCTTCTGCCTGTGATTGTTCCACTGATTTGCAACCAAGGGATACAACAGCAAGGACAAACCGGCTAAAAATATAATTATAATCAATATCGTAGTAACTTTTTTCTTCATCCGGGCTCTCCTTATTGTTGTATTTTTTGTCAGGTTTCAATTTTCTGTGAAATGAAAAACCAAGGCGGGCGAGCCGCCCTGGTTTTTTCACAAAATAGGCATTTCAATTGTTACTTATTCTATTTCTTCTATTTCATTATTTAGCAGATTTTTTGCGAGTTGCGAAGAATAAACCTGCTGCTGCAATCATAACTACACAACCACCGATTGTGAAGATTGTAGTACCGATACCACCTGTAGATGGTAAGTTGGAAATCTTGGTGTTGACGATTTCAATTTTTTCAACTGTTCCAATTGCCGGTGTATCATCAGTTACTGTGAAAGTAGATCTTACAGTATGGTCGTCGCCGGAAATAGTAGCACCATTTACAGAAATAGACCAAGCTGTTAATTTACCTGTTGTCTTGTCGATTGTAGCATCGATTACGATTGTGTATACGGTATCATTTAATGTGTATCCATTAGGAGCTTTTGTTTCTTTTAAGTAATAAGTACCGGCTTTAAGACCTGTCATGGTCATCTGACCATTTGGATCTGTTACTACAACACCATTAAACTTTTTATTTTCCGGATATGCTGTTCCATATACAGTTTCAAGAGCGGCATCTGTGTATAAAGTAAATTCTGCGCCGGCAAGTTTTACTTTCTGTTCGCTGGAAGTTGTTCCAACTTTTGTGATGAGTTCATTTGTTAAAGAACCATCTGCTGTTCCGTCAATATCAAATGTGTAAGTATAAGTTTTGTCGTTAGAAGAACCATCTTTGCCATCTACTTTAGAGTCTTTTGTGAAGTTTAAAGTAGCGTCGTTGACATTTGCTACACCATTTAATGCTGCATCCTGATTTACTGTTGCCGCATAAGTTACAACTAATGCTTTGCTCTGATACTGATTCAGTGTATATGCATTATTTACAACAAAATCAACTGTAATTTCATTCTTTGCTTCATTTACTGTTAATTTATAATCTGTTCCTGCTGTTAATTCTTTACCGTCTGCTGTAACTTTCAGGCTGTTTTCTTTATAAGTTAAGCCGTTTAATTTATCCACGATGTTGAACTTCGGATAATTTCCACCGTAGTAAGGAATTGTTGTTGAAAGTTCATAATTTACTGTATCACCAATGTTTACTGTGTTACCCTTAACTTTGTTTTCGCCTTCAACGATTTTTTTGTCTAAATCAGGAGTATCACTTACTTTAGCCCATGCATTTGTTGTATCTGTAACATCTACTTCGTTGAAATCCATTGCTGTTTTTCCATCTTTGTTTTTGTATACTACAGAAACTACCAATGGGTTATAAATTTTATTTTCAGCGCCTGAGATAACAACTAAATAAGAACCTACAGGAACTTCTGCTGTATAAGTTGTTCCTGATTTAGTCATATCATACTCTGTGCCTGCAACTTTTTTCGCATCGATAATGTCAGCGAGCTGATCAGAGTCTACCTTAATATCATCAGCAGTTACATCTGTAATAATAGTTGGATATAAAGATTCATATCCTGAGAACTTTCCGCCATTCTCATATTTTGCTTTGATAATCTGGTAAGCTTTTACTGTAACGCCAGTTTCTTCTACGCCACTTACTGTAATTGTTCCTTTGTCAGATGCTGTTCCTGTTGCTGCATTTCCTTCGGTTTTTCCATTCGCTGCAAATGTCGGAATACTCATAGCGAGTACCATTACCATTGCCAATACCATTGATAACATTTTTTTAAGTTTACTCATACTCTCTCTCCTTTTCTTTCCAGGATTTCCCTTACTTAATTATTAGTTTCTCTTGTTACTTGGTTTCCCCTTTACTTTTGCGATTTGGAAGTCGCTGAAACCATAATCTCATTTTGTTATTTATTCAGCACCTCCTTGGATTTGTTTCTATATAAGATTAGTGCCGCAGCCATCATAAGCAATGCGCCTCCAATCGTATATCGATAGATACCAGAACCGCCGGTGCTTGGAAGTTCGTATACCACCTGATTCTTGATTGTTAATACGTTCTTCTCACCTGTGGTTAAAAACCACATATCCGGTTCCTGAATAAGTGGATTACCTGCCATATCTGTTAAAATAACCTCACCCTTTTCCTGCTTGAAGTAAATTTTATTACCTAAAGGCAAGTAACCTGTTGGAGCTTTTGTTTCTTCAAGATAATATTCTCCCGGTTCTAACCCTTTGAGTTCTATCTCATTTGCTCCATTTTTAACGGTTAAAACATCTCCCAATTTTTGATAAGCGTTACCAGCTTTCTTATACAGCTGGAATTCTGCTCCATCTAATTTTAAGTCTGTATTATTTTCTGAGACTTTCATCAAATCAAGGTCTGCTGTTTCTTCCTGATAGGTATTCGTAAGTTCTACTTCTGCATCCTGACCATCTGTCACTGTATAATTACCTGTTGCAAACATTGCCCATTGTTTTGATTTATCAAAGTGCATAATGTTTTCACCGTCGTAAGTAATCTCTCCGTCTCGGAATGTCAATGTGGAACTAATTTTATCCACTCCACTAAAGAAATAACAATTCTCTAAAACTGCTTTTGGTGAAAATTTTATTCCTTTTTTGCTGGAAATCAAATCAACAATTGCCATTCTTGCTTTGATACTTGCCGGCTGTCTGGTCCAAACAAAATATCCTTCATTTGAGGTTAATTTCGCAACAATTAAATTTACTTTTCCAACTGGATAATCCTGTGCGGAACATGTTGTTTCCCTCTTAGTTGAAGTATATTCAATTGTCGCCTGCTTAACTGTCACATCTGCACTGTCTCCATTTGAACCATTAATTGATGGCGTTACCTGATATCCATCTTTTTTATAATTAGACTCGACAACTCTGTAAGTTCCTGTTGAACAATTTTCCAATTTCCATGTGTAAACCCAGGTTGTATCTTTCCCTGTCAGATTCTCGTCCAGCTTATCTGCATCCATTGTAAGCGTTCTTGTATCACTTCCATTTGTTACGGTTATCTGATACGCAGGATTTGCTTTTGCCAGTTCTCTGATCTGCGCTTTTGTTAAACCATTAAATCTCTTAGTCACCTCAATAAATGGAGCATCCGGCTCATCCAGTTCTTTTATTTTGTTTGCAATTGTTACTTGAGCATCTTTTTTCAATTCTATTTTTCCATCTGCAACTCTTTGCTCTTCTACTTTTTCGTCTGCTGTTTTAATGTCCGACTTTTCACAATTGCTGACAGATTTTTCAGGCTCTAAATATCTTGTTTTATCCAGATTCACTTCTTCTACCAGAAAACTTGTTTCCGAAAGAATCTGTGTAACAATCACTGTATAACCTGCCGGTATTCCAGTAACAATTCCATTTGCATCTGTTTTGCCACAAACAACACTCTTACTGCCATTTGATTCCAATTCTCCATCTTTGTAGTAATAATAATTTCCTTCCCCATCTTTAAGATAGTAATCACCCTTTGTATAAGGCACTAACGTTTGATTAGCCTCATTATTAGATAGTTGAATCTTAAATGAAAAGGTATCGTTTGTTACCTGTCCATCTCTCATCTGCTTTGTAATCCGAAGTTCACGGCTGTTATATGCAGAACAATTATTTACACAAACTACTGTCGGTCTTTCTTCTACTGTCTTTTTATCTGTTTTAACATCCGAAATCGTTCCACTAAGCTGTGCATTTTCATCAAATGCTTTATACTCAACGCCATTAATAATAACCTTATCATATTGCTGAGCATTCACTCCAACCTCTATTACATAATACTTTCGGTTAGCTTTCAGTCCGCTAAATATTGCTGACTCATCTGGTTTTAGATAAAATACCTTTTTATATCTCGTATCATTAAATGTTACATCCTGGAACTTAACTTTTTCTGTTGAATCTTTATACGTTGCACTGTCTAATAATTCATACTCGTCATCGTAATACGTTTCATTTCCTTTTGGATCTGTTGATTTAATTTTCTGTGCATAGACCTGGAAAGCAAATTTTACATTGCTGTATTTTTCTTTATCTGTGTTTTCCAGTTCTTTTCTAACTTCCACCTGACCTTCCGGAATAACCTGAAGATTAAATTTCATGTGAAGATTAGATGCACCTGCACCACGTTCCATGTAGAACATTTTAAAGGAATGGAGAGTATAATCTTTCAATGTGTCGTCATCAAAACATGCTTCTATTTCTTTATCACTGGTTTTACTCGTCCACTTATTTCCATTCGGAAGCTTTTTAGCATCTTGGAAAAGTTTTTTAATCGTTGTCTTATATTTTTTTGGTGTACCTCCTTTAATACAATCATACCAGCTTACCTCTCCTGTATTAAAATTAATACTGCCGGAGTGAGCATCATGAACACCACCAATATCAAGCACCAAGACGTCGTCGATATAAATCCATAAGTCATCATCCCCATTGAATTCATATATCATCGGGTCTTTTTGACCACTAACCTGTTTAGAAGCTATTTTACCATCTTTTGGCTGAAAAAAACTTGCGCCCATATACATCCCAAAGTAATAATTATTTCCATTTGTTTTATAAAGTGTTTTTCCTTTTGCACTATCTGAATCTGATAAAACACTACCATTTTCATCATATTCATTTTTATTCGTTGATACGTTTTGACTATTAATTGTGTTATACGGCATAAAGTTTCCACGTTTATAATAATACTGATTTTCATTACTTGGTGTACCCAGTGCATTGTATACGGTAAAATTTGTATTGTTTCCTAAATATGCATAATTCTGAAAACTACTGTATTCATAATAACCTGTGCTGTTATAGATATCTTTTCGGAATAAATGATCTACTTCCGTTCCTCCGCTAAAAAGACTCGCCAAACTTTCATTAGCAGTTCCGGGAATTGCTGAACCCGTAGATTTCTGACCTGTAATACAGGTATTTTTTCCTGTTGTAATTGGATAGCCATCTGTGCCTAACACCTTTTTTAAAAGACCTTTTTTAATACTTCCTGACTGATTGTTATTATTCTGCCAGTTTCCATTATTCCACGTTCCGGCACAATAGCCTCCTCCTAAATCTATCCAGGTACTACTATCCAAAGCTTTTATCTTATATTTGTTAGAATCCTTACCTTCCATATCAATCATTCGCATTGTAATACCCGCTTGAGTATGGCTGACTGTTTCAACTTTATCCAACCCGGATTCTTCATCGTAAGCATACCAGGCTAACACGTAATTAGAAAAACTATCTGTTATAAATTCTGCCTTTGTAACTTTTGTTTCACTTGTTGTCTGTATGCTTGCTTCTTTCTTTTCATCAGCCACCATATCGACAACCTGTTTTACTGCTCCATTCTTATCTTCTTCAAGATGAATAACTGTAACATCAAGGTCTGATTTTTCTGTATCAACATCTTCCGGTGATACTCCTTTTTTATACTCCATCGTAACCTTGACATTTCCATCCGGCTCAATTTTATTTCCATCTTTATCTGTGAGTGTAATGTCATAAGCCAGAAATCCTGCTATAGAGTACTCTTCGTCTTCTGCTTTCTGATGTAATTTTTCCTCTACCTCAGTATATTCTGTCGTATCTTTTTGAACCGATGTCACACTTAAGGTTGTTCCTTCCGGAATTGCACCTTCTTTTTCCTCAGTAATACTAATTGTTACCTCTTCATCTTCGTATGTAAGTATAGGTTTGGTTTCTTTTATTTCAGTTTCAGCTTTTGCTTTCTCTTCTGTTTTTGTCTCTTTTTTTACTTCCTCTTTAATTTCTTCTTTCGGTTCTTCAACTATCCTTTCTTCTGCCTCAGCCGTTTCTTTTACATAACATCCATAAACTCCGGACTTTTCAGCTTTTAATATTACCTTATTAACTGCATTTTTTTCCTGATTCAAGCTAACATCGGAATAGATATATTCATCAATATTATCTATACTCTTTCCTTCCGCTTTCAGTGCTTCCTCTAAGTCTGTTTTTGATGTTATATTTAAAATTTCATCGGATTCTTTTTTATTTTCTTCGGTTGCTTTGTCCAGATAGAAAACATTTATTTTTTTCGTATCTGCTGTCTGAATATTGGTATTGTTTTCTTCAATTGTAAGGGTAACCGGTTTGTTTGGATTCTGATTTTCACCGTTTACTTTAAAATTAATTTCATAGAACTGATAATTTCCAAGCTTTTCTGTTTCCGGAAGATTTTTTCCGATTAACGCTTTTACATGTTCCTGAGTTTCGGCATCCAGTTCTTTTACTTCCATCACAATGTCTGAGGTTAATGCTTCAAATGCACCTTCCGGAAGATTTGCGATAACGCTTGTAAGCACGTTTCCGTTTTCATCCTGAAATTCATGTCTGATTTCAGTTGCTTCAGACTGTACACCTTCTTTAGAAACAGTTTCTTCAGAAACGGTCTCTTCTGCAACTGCTTCTGTTTCTTTTTTCACTTCCGGTATTGTTTCTTTCGATGTACTTAGCTCTTCGTTAATTCCTTCTGCCTGCGTCTCTCCCGTTGTCGTTGTTTCTGTACTTTGTGTTTCAGGTTCCTGACTTGCCATGGATTCAGAAGAGGTTCCACCTATCAGACCACCTTCTGCCATAGTAGACATGCTGGTTGTCAGCATCAGAACCATGCAAAGCACAAACGCCAGAATTTTTTTACTTTTCTCACTTTTCATGGCTTCCTCCTTCTACTATCTCATCCTCGTCTTCAGTTACTGCACCATCTATTAACTTCAATAATTCTAAGGCACTGCGAAAATATTGTTCCTGTTTTGTTTCTGCCCATAATACACTTCCCTGCCAGGTTGAGTTCTGACATTCATTAATCTTTACGATAAATGTTTTTGTCTGTTTTTTCTTAGCCACAATATCTTCGCCTCCTTTCTTTTCTCAAATTAAAACATTACATATTCTATATTCTTTACTATGTGGTTATTATAGCGTATTGCCCATTACAAAAAGCATTACACCTTATTTTTTTATTAAATTTTTCCACAAAAAAACATTACCATACATCTGCTGGTAATGTTTTTTCTTTCGTACCTTAAAAACTTGAAGTATTGTTGATAATTTTAACTAAATCCAGTGCACTGGAAAACTCATAACTTTCTTCTGATTCCATTAAAACAATTTCGCCCTGCCAGGTTGCATTCTGTCGATACTGAACGCACACCAGAAATGTTCCCTTTGTGCCTTTTTGTTCTAATACAATTTTAGGTTCAACAACTTTAGGAATTGTTTCTCTTTGCTGTAGAGCTTTTTCTCTCAAAAAAGACCTGCTCTTTGTTGATGCTTCCGGAAAATGAAGTTTATCATACAGTTTTTCCATTTCATCCAAAAGCTCAACGACATTTGTAAAATTCGTCGCCTCTTTTTTATAACAATGATAAAGACGTCCTTTCATTTCTTCCTGCGCAATTTCGTCTACACATATATTTACAAGATTAGGTGCCGCCTTTATTCGTCCTATATTTTGTCCGCTTCTCATATTTTCATACACCACACCTTTACCCCTTAACCTTCAAAGGTCATCTTGCCCGTTGAAGGTAATCTTTGATTTTTTCTGTTCAACATCCACAATAGATGATACATAATATTCTAAGTACTGTGCCCATGTTTTATGCTCACGGCTGAAATATTTTGTAATTCTATCATAAATCTGAGGACAATTTTCCTGTTTCGTCCCTACCAGTAAAATCAAAAACTGATTCGGACTGTATCTGGTATAAGAGTCGCCTTTACGCAGCGAACATTTAATTGTATGATTTAACTCTTCAGATAACACCTTTAAACGCTCTTTATTTTCTAATGGGCGTCCTTTTCCGTCTGTTATCGTTACCAACATCAAATAAACAGACTGACCATTTCTTTCGATAATACGGGTCACCAGACGATAGGTATCACGGAAACTTGGCAGACTACAGTAATACGCACCTTTTTCTTCATATTTCTCTTTTAAACCGCCACGAATATCTTTCAATACCTGCGGTTTGTAACTGACCCGTTCGCTCATTTCTTTAAACTGCTCCATCATTTTTTCAGATGGACTGATACCCAATTCTGCAAAGAAAAATTTTGCCGTATCTTCGTAAATCTGAATGGCTTCTTTATATCGATTCATAGCAACCAGCGCTTCCATCATCACAGACTGCCATTCATCAAATGGATAAATTTCAGACGCTGATTTAGAAAGTTCCAACACACTTTGGTACTCTTTTTGCACCTTTTTATAATCACATACTTCTTTCAGTGCTTTTTCATAAACTTTTTTATATTCTACACTTTCAAGCAGTGCCCAGTCCTCTCCCGAAAGTTCCGGAAGAAATTCTCCTTTATAAATCCGGCAGGCTTTTGTCAGCAGTTCCATCTTTGTCCGGATATCCTCTGTCGCTTCTGACTCTTCAATGAGCTTTTTTAATTCCAAGGCATCCACTTCAACTTCCATCGGACTGTTCCACTTATAGACTCCCTTTTTAATTTGTATGTAATCATACTCAGGCAGTCCTGCATCTACAAGCATTTTTTTCAGTCTGTGTGAAGTTACCCTTAAATTGTTTGCCATATCTGCCAGTTCATCTCTGCTATAAAGATAATCAAGCAGACGAGTTCTTTGAATTCCTGTTTCTTTTGTATACAATAGTATCTGAAACAGCTGCAATGCTTTCGTTGACGTTGTTCTCTTAAATGCAATGTCTTTTTCTCCCCAGTTCACGGAAAAACGCCCTAACATCCTCACTTTTAAAACCGGTAATTCCTTACTCATCCTCATACACCCCTTTTCATAGGATTTCTCCCTGTTTGTCAAATTACAGCCACTCCCTAATGCCGTACTTTTGCAGCCATATCTTAAATACAAAATATATTTACTAAACTAAGCGAGTATTCGCACTTCCCTTTCCTGCTTACTTACTTTCGTTAATCTCTTTATACTTAAGATATCCTAGCTTAATTCTAACTTTTTGCCATTCTTTTGTCAACAAAATAGATTGTCAGATTATGTCGAAATTGGAGCAAAAAATTTTACTCTGAGTTTTTTTGTTAATTGTAAACTATAAATGAGCAAGTTCGTGATTTTGCATTTCTCATCATTTTTTGACCACAAATTTACGACATTTACAACAAATCTGACATCACTTTACAATACCAGACAAAAAAAGATGCAATCCACATTTCTGTGGCTTACACCTTTCTCTACTCATATTTTCGTCATCCAGACTTTTCACTCTGCTTCTGATAATTTACTGATGGCAACAGTTCTTGCAGATGGCATTACTTTCCACAGCACTCCACAATGGCTTTTTCCACATTTTCTATCTGAAATGGTTTTGCCAGATGTGCGGTCATGCCGGCTGCGAGACATCTTTTTGCATCTTCCTCAAATGCATTTGCAGTCATTGCAATGATCGGAA
>UMDV01019152.1_pt1 | contig 27287 bp, 19 predicted proteins | sample 1964571 | NCBI WGS metagenome assembly UMDV01 (sample SAMEA4836002, study PRJEB28245) | human gut metagenome | biome: gut microbiome; material: fecal sample | place: Denmark | collected 2008 | reverse complement strand
AACTCCAACCCTGCAACCATTATGACAGACAAAGATATCGCGGACAAAGTTTACATCGAGCCGCTTACTGTAGAAGTTGTAGAACAGCTCATCCTCAAGGAGAAACCGGACAGCGTTCTTCCGACTCTTGGAGGACAGGCCGGTCTGAACCTTGCAATGGAACTGGAAGAAAAAGGGTTCCTCAAGGAACACAATGTGCGCCTGATCGGTACCACTGCAGAGACCATCAAGAAGGCAGAGGACCGTCAGGAATTCAAGGACACCATGGAAAAGATTGGCGAGCCGGTCGCAGCTTCCAAGGTCGTAACAACCGTAGAAGATGGTGTCGCATTTACCAGAACCATCGGTTATCCGGTCGTTCTCCGTCCTGCTTACACCCTTGGCGGAAGCGGCGGCGGTATTGCCAACAACGAATATGAACTGAGAGAGATCCTCGAGAACGGACTCAGACTTTCCCGTGTAGGAGAAGTTCTGGTAGAACGCTGCATCGCAGGATGGAAAGAAATTGAATACGAAGTAATGCGTGACAGTGCAGGAAACTGCATCACAGTCTGCAACATGGAAAACATCGATCCGGTTGGTGTCCATACCGGTGACTCCATCGTAGTCGCACCGTCCCAGACACTTGGAGACAAGGAATATCAGATGCTCCGTACTTCCGCTCTGAACATCATCACAGAGCTTGGTATCACAGGTGGATGTAACGTACAGTACGCCCTTCATCCGGAGAGCTTCGAGTACTGTGTTATCGAGGTAAACCCTCGTGTAAGCCGTTCTTCCGCACTGGCAAGTAAGGCAACCGGTTACCCGATCGCCAAAGTTGCAGCAAAGATCGCTCTTGGATATACCCTCGATGAGATCCCGAATGCGATCACAGGCAAGACATACGCAAGTTTCGAGCCGATGCTTGACTACTGTGTAGTCAAGATCCCGAGACTTCCATTTGATAAATTCATCACAGCTAAGAGAACACTGACTACTCAGATGAAAGCTACCGGTGAGGTTATGAGTATCTGCCATAACTTTGAGGGTGCACTCATGAAAGCTATCCGTTCTCTGGAGCAGCACGTGGACAGCCTGATGTCCTACGATTTTACAGGACTTGATGAAGACGAGCTGATCGACGAGCTGGCAGTTGTAGATGACCGCCGTATCTGGAAGATCGCAGAAGCGATCCGCAGAGATATTTCCAAGGAATACATCCACAGGATCACCAAGATCGACAGATGGTTCATCGACAAGATCGCGATCCTGGTAGAGATGGAACAGGCACTCAGGACCCAGCCGCTGACAGAAGAACTTCTTCTTGAGGCGAAACGCATGGAATTCCCGGACTACGTGATCGCAGACCTCTGCGGAAGAACAGAGGCAGACATCAAGGCTCTCCGTCAGGGCTACAAGATCACAGCCGCATACAAGATGGTAGATACCTGTGCTGCTGAGTTTGCAGCCGCAACACCATATTACTACTCTGTATATGGCGGACCGGACACAGAAAACGAAGCCGTAGCTACCCATGATAAGAAAAAAGTCCTCGTCCTTGGTTCCGGACCGATCCGTATCGGACAAGGTATCGAGTTCGATTTCTGCTCCGTACATTGTACCTGGGCATTCAAAAAAGAGGGCTACGAGACGATCATCGTAAACAACAACCCGGAAACAGTCAGCACCGACTTCGATATCGCAGACAAACTGTACTTCGAGCCGCTGACACCGGAAGATGTGGAAAACATCGTAAATATCGAGAAACCGGACGGAGCAGTTGTTCAGTTCGGTGGACAGACCGCGATCAAACTTACCGAAGCACTGATGAAAATGGGAGTCAAGATCCTCGGAACATCAGCAGAGGATGTTGACGCGGCAGAGGACCGTGAGCTCTTCGATGAGATCCTGGAGAAATGCCAGATCCCGAGACCGAAGGGACATACCGTATTTACCGCCGAAGAAGCCAAAAAAGCAGCCAACGAACTTGGCTATCCGGTACTTGTTCGTCCTTCCTATGTACTTGGTGGACAGGGCATGCGTATCGCAGTCAGTGATGAGGATGTAGAGGAATACATCGGAATCATCAACCAGATCGCACAGGAACACCCGATCCTGGTAGATAAGTACCTGATGGGTAAGGAGATTGAAGTTGATGCGGTATGCGATGGCGAGGATATCCTGATCCCTGGAATCATGGAGCACATCGAACGTGCAGGTATCCATTCCGGTGACAGTATCTCCGTATATCCGGCACAGACTATCAGCCAGAATGCAAAGAATACGATCGCAGAGTACACACGCCGTCTGGCACAGGCACTCCATGTAATCGGAATGATCAACATCCAGTTCATCGTCTGCGGCGAAGAAGTATATGTTATCGAAGTAAACCCACGTTCCAGCCGTACCGTACCTTACATCAGCAAGGTGACAGGAATCCCGATCGTGCCGCTGGCAACCAAGGTCATCCTCGGATACAAACTCAAAGATATGGGCTACGAACCGGGACTTCAGCCGGAGGCAAAACATATCGCGATTAAGATGCCGGTATTCTCCTTCGAGAAGATCCGCGGCGCAGATATCAGCCTTGGACCGGAAATGAAATCCACAGGTGAGTGCCTTGGTATTGCAGAGAACTTCAATGAAGCCCTCTACAAAGCCTTTATCGGAGCAGGAATCAAACTTCCGAAATACAAGAACATGATCATCACCGTCAAGGACGAAGACCATGAAGAAGTTGTTCCGATCGCAAGACGTTTCGAGGCTCTTGGATACCGCATTTACGCAACAAGAGGAACCGCCAAAGTCCTCAAAGAAAACGGAATCAAAGCGATCCGTACCAACAAACTGGAACAGCCTGCACCGAACCTTATGGACCTTATCCTCGGACATAAGATCGACGTTGTCATCGACACACCGCCGCAGGGTGTAGAACACCAGAAGGATGGTTTCGTGATCCGTCGAAACGCGATCGAGACAGGTGTCAATGTCCTTACCAGTCTGGATACAGCAGAAGCACTTGTAACCAGCCTTGAGAACACAGACCTTCATAACCTGACACTGATCGACATTGCAACGATCGCAAGCAGATAAATCAGATAAGACATAATAATTTACTGACCGGAGAGACAGACGATGTTTCTCCGGTCTTGTGTATTACAGGAAATCTAAACAAAAGTTAAACTTTGAACGAAAATGCATCGAAAGGTTTACGAACCACGGAAACTGTAATATACTGTATAAGTTCAGAGAAAAGTTCTGGATCAAAAATAAAAACAGAGAGGAAAAGAAACATGAGTGTTTTGGAGTTTATAAAAGTTGTGATCCTCGGCATCGTAGAGGGAATCACAGAATGGCTTCCGATCAGCAGTACCGGTCATATGATCCTGGTAGATGAATTTATCAAGATGGATATGGCCACAGAGTTCAAGGATTTTTTCCTGGTTGTCATTCAGTTGGGTGCGATCCTTGCGGTCGTAGTCCTGTACTGGGGGAAATTGTGGCCGTTCTACATAAGGCAGATCCCGAAGAAAAAGAAAGCGCAGCTTGCCCGCAAGAATCCGGTTTCCCGTATCGCGCTGACTTTTGTTGAGAAATTCTGTGATAAGGACAAATGGATCCTCTGGTTTAAGATCGTGGTAGCCTGCATCCCGACGATCGTGATCGCCCTTCCGTTCAATGATTTTATCGAAGAGAAATTCAACAACTATGTAGTCGTTGCGATCGCCCTGATCGTTTACGGTGTGATCTTTATCCTTGTTGAAAACTACAATAAGAGAAGAAAACCGACCTGTACTTCCCTTGAAGACTTAAGTTTTGCTACAGCGTTCAAGATTGGCATCTTTCAGGTACTGTCTGTAGTGCCGGGAACATCCCGTTCCGGTTCTACAATCATCGGTGGAATCCTTGTAGGAACCTCAAGAACAGTAGCAGCAGAATTTACCTTCTTCCTGGCGATCCCGGTTATGTTCGGAGCCAGCCTTCTGAAACTGGTAAAATTCGGCTTTGCCTTTACACCGGCTGAGATCCTGACACTGGTAACAGGCGTTGTGGTAGCTTTCTTTGTTTCTGTTATCGCGATCAAGTTCCTGATGGGTTACATCAAAAAGCACGATTTCAAGGCTTTTGGATGGTATCGAATCGTTCTCGGTATCCTTGTACTCGGATATTTTATCGGCAGAAATTTCCTTGGATAATTGCTTAATTTGACATTTAAGTAAATCCGTGGGATAATGAACGCGAAAAACAAGAGAGTTTTGACTGTAATTCGTTGCAGTTCAGAAAGGATGGTTGAAAACATGCATAAATCTAAATATATCGCTATGGTCGCAGCGGCGGCTATGGCATTGACACTGGCCGGATGCGGAGGCAAGGGTGGAGAACTCATTGAAGTAACACCGACTCCGATGGCGACACCGACACCTACCGTTGTTCCGGCAACCGTAACACCACTTCCGACTTCCACACCGGCACCGAAGATGATCGGTACCAAGACAGCGCAGGCGAAGTTTATTTATCTGTCAAACAGTCTTCAGAGTGATATCCGTGAACTCTATCTGAGAACTTCCGGAAATGAAGACGGAGACTGGGGCAAGAACCTGATCTCTATGGAGTCTTCCATCAAGGCTGCTGAACAGGTGCAGATGTATTATGGCGGAGAGACTTCTTCCAGCACAACAGAGTCCGGAGACTCATCAGAGAGCACTTCTGACAGTACTTCTGCAAATTATGATATGAAGCTTGTCACAGCAGATGGAAACAGCTATGAGATTTATTCTGTAAACTTTGGAGATATGGAAAAAGCTTCTCTGATGCTTGACGACAGTACATCTTCTGTATACCTGCGTTATATGAGCCTTTCCACAAAGAAAGAAACAGATACAAGAGGAAATTCAGTGGAGACGAGTGACAGCAGTGATGAGAGTTCAGAGGACAGCAGTTCCAGCGACAGTTCTTCCAGTGACAGCAGTGACTCTTATGACAGCAGTTCCGACAGCAGTAGTGATTCCTATGATAACTCTTATGACAGCAACGACGACAGCAGTTATGACGGCTCCTATGATGATTCCAGCGACAGCAGTGATGATTATAATGACGGAAGCTATGATGACAGTTACGATGGCAGCTACGACGACAGCTATGATGATAGTTCCTATGACGACGGTGGTTATGCTGACGAAGGCTATGACACAGACGAGTCCAGCAGTTCAGACTGGGATTATTAACAAAAAAGAATCTGCCCGCATCCTTAAATGGAGGGGCAGATTTTTTATGTACAAAAATATATATTCTTTATAAATAAGACAGTTCTCCGGTATGAGCCGTGTAATAACAGTTCTGACCGCGGAGTGCAGTCTTGAATTCGTCGGAACGGGTGATCTCGATGAGTGCCTGAAATCCGGGAGAATTCAGAGAAGAGGCCTCCATGACAAGATACATCGGAACTTTGAGAAGTGGAATAAAGTCCAGCTTTCCGGCGTTGAGAACGACAGCTTTTTCTCCGATCGCAGTATCACAGTGTCTGTCGATCACTGCAGCAACGGCAGAAAAGTCAGAAACGAATTCTTTCTGATATCCGGATATGGAAGAAGCAGGAATCTGCATTTTCTTAAGCTGTTTATCCAGATAGATCCGGCTGGTACTGCCTTTTTCACGGTTGGCAAGAATGATGTCCTTGCGGGTAAGATCCTGGATACCAGAAATGTCCTTGGGATTTCCTTCTTTAATATATAACCCAAGTGTAAATTCATAGAGTGTAAGCAGTGCAAGTGGGATTCCCGGCAGCAGAGGAGTGATATCTTCTGCAAAAACTCCGGCAGCAGCGGCATGTACTTTCCCGAAATAAAGAGAGTAAAGACCGTTGTAGCTGTTCATATGAGAATGAAGGATCGGCAGTCCCAGAGGATGTGCAGCCATCTGCCCCATCAGAAGCTCCATCACAGAAGGAGCCTGTCCACTGATGATAAGTCCGCTGGAATTAAGGAGATAATCCCTTTTGAGAAGAGAACTCTCCGGGCGGAAAACAGGAGAAGCAGGACGCTGTTCGGAATCAGAAACAGTTCCCTTGAGATATTCTGCAAGCTGTTCTTCGCTGATCCGAAGCTGCTTGCCGATCTTCGAGGAGGAAAGTTCCCCTCGTTTGATCAGCTCATATACCGTCGTCTTTTTGACCCTTAGTCTGTCTGCAACTTCCTGGGCGGTATAGAGTTTATTCATCAATACCAACCATAACGTTAGTAGCCTTGATCACTGCATAAGCGTCAGATCCTACTTCCAGTCCAAGTTCTTCTACTGCAGAGCAGGAAATTGTGGAAACGATGATGTTGCCGCCTCCGATGTCAAGAGTTACGATAGAGTTGACAGCTCCTGTTTTGATGTCGATTACTTTTCCTTTTAACTGATTGCGTGCACTTAATTTCATAAAATTTTTTCTCCTATAAAAATATTTTTGGGTTTTATTAACATTTTCTATCATAGCACAGGGCAAATTGTTTGACAAGAATAGCTATCTGAGATAAAATAAATAAAACAGGTTAAAACCGAACAAAACAGAATAACAATAAACAAAATGAGAAAAAATATGAAGAAAAAATTAGTTACAGTAATGCTTGCAGGTGTGCTGGCAGCAGGCATGAGCGCAGGAAGTGTACAGGCAGCAACAGCAGATGACGCAAGCGGAGATCTGTATGTATTTATCGCAGCAAGCCTTAACAACGCTATGGAAGTTATCCAGAAGGATTTCAACGAGGAATATCCGGATGTAAATATCCTTTTCAACGCAGACAGCTCAGGAACACTTCAGACACAGATCGAAGAAGGTTCCAGATGTGATATCTTCTTCTCAGCAGCAACCAAACAGATGGACGCTCTGGTAGACGAAGACCTCGCTAAGAAAGATTCCGTAGTAGATCTCCTTGAGAACAAAATTGTTCTGATCAAACCAAAGGACGGAGAAACCAAGGTTACAGGATTTGAGAACATCACAGACGCAGCTAACATCGCTCTGGCAGGAGAGGATGTACCGGTTGGACAGTACTCCCGTGAGATCTTCAAGAACCTCGGAATCGAAGATGATGTAAACAAGATGGAGATCAACGAAGGTAAAAACGTAACAGACGTTCTCGCATCCGTCAGCGAAGGAAGTAACGAGATTGGTATCGTATACGCAACAGATGCAGCTTCCGTAGCAGATAAAGTTGACATCATCGCAGAAGCACCGGCTGGATCCCTTGAGACACCAGTTCTTTACCCGGTAGGACTGACAGAGGATGCAGAGGCATCTGAGTCCGAAGCAGCGGCAGCAGATGCATTCCTTGCATACCTTCAGACAGATGATGCTCTCAAAGTATTCGAAGAGTACGGATTCGCTCCATACACAGCAGAAGAAACAGCAGATGACGCTGAAGCAGAAGCAACAGAGGAAGCTGCCAACTAATATAAAAAATAAAAAGTCAGCAAAAGGGGCGGATCATAGTCTGCCCCTTTTTGCTGATAAAGGGGAAATAATACAATGATGGAATTTTTACAGGATATAAACTGGAGTCCCCTGTGGATATCCCTCAAGACAGGCGTAGTGGCAACTACGATCGCATTTTTTCTGGGAATTTTCTGTGCAAGAAAGATCATGAAACTCAAACCAGGTTCCAGAGCGGTCCTGGATGGGATCCTCACGATGCCGCTGGTTCTTCCACCGACAGTTGCAGGCTTCTTTCTCCTTTTGATCTTCAGCCTCAGACGCTCATTCGGTAAGTTTCTTCTCGAAAATTTTGACTTCAAAGTTGTACAGACCTGGAAAGGCTGCGTCATTGCAGCAGCAGTGATCGCATTTCCGCTGATGTACCGCAACGCCAGAGCTGCGTTTGAGCAGGTGGACGTAAACCTGATCTATGCAGGACAGACCCTGGGAATGAGCGACCGCAAGATCTTCTGGAAAGTCATCGTACCGGCAGCAGGTCCGGGAATCGCCTCCGGAACTGTACTTGCCTTTGCGAGAGCGATCGGAGAGTACGGTGCAACTTCCATGCTTGCAGGAAACATCCTCGGCAAGACAAGAACCGTTTCCGTAGCGATCGCAGCAGAAACCTCAGCAGGAAACTATGATGTTGCCGGTTTCTGGGTTGTGGTGATCGTGGTGATCTCATTCGCGATCGTGGCACTCATCAATATCGTCTCCGGCAGGGGAATGAAGAGCAGGAGGTGGATTTAATGGCCATCCATGTAGAAATAGAAAAAAGCTTTAAGGGATTTTCGCTGAAAACAGCATTCGACAGCAAAAGCTCCGCAACAGGGATCCTCGGAGCATCCGGAAGCGGCAAGAGCATGACCCTGCGCTGCATCGCCGGAATCGAGAAACCGGACAAGGGAAAGATCATCATCAACGGAAGAACTGTGTTTGACTCTGAAAAAAAGATCAATCTCAAACCACAGGAGAGAAGGATCGGCTACCTTTTTCAGAACTATGCCCTTTTCCCGACCATGACAGTAAAGGACAACATCAAATGCGGTTTCCGCGGAGAAAAAGGAATTCAGGATGCCAAAGTAGCAGACTTTGTTAAGAGATACCACCTCGACGGACTCGAAAACCGCTACCCATCCCAGCTCTCCGGCGGTCAGCAGCAGCGAGTAGCCCTCGCAAGAATGATGATCGGAGAACCAGAGGCGATCCTCCTCGACGAACCATTCTCCGCCCTCGACGGCTACCTCAAGGACACCCTCCAGAAAGACATGGAAGACTTCCTCAAACAATACCAGGGCGACATGATCATGGTAACACATAGCCGTGACGAAGCTTTCCGCTTCTGCAAAGAACTCATGCTCCTCAAAGACGGCAGAACCCTGACCTTCGGAGACACCAGGCACCTCTTCGAGCAGCCAGGCCTCCTCGAAGTAGCCCGCCTCACCGGCTGCAAAAACAATTCCAGGGCTCGTAAGCTGGGGGCTTACGAGATTGAGGCTCTGGATTGGGGTCTCAAACTCCACACCACCCAGGAAGTCCCGGATGACATTACGCATGTAGCTATCCGAGGACACTGGATGCAGCCTGCAGATACCCCTGGCCAGAATACTGTTCCCTTCGAAGTTCAGGATTACATAGAAACTACCTTCGAACATCAGTATTTGGTTAAGTGTCCAAATGCGGACACAGACGCTGTTCTCTGGTGGATGCGACCTAAACCGAATTTTCAGTTGGACCCAAGAGCCAACTTACCTAAGTACCTGTACCTCCCACCCGAGCATCTGATGCTCCTGAAACCCTGAGGGGGAGCATCTCAAAGTTGCGAAGGCCGAAGCTCCCAAGCAGCGGACATTCGCAATCCGCATACGCTACTTGCTCATACACGCAATAAATTGCGTGTATACTCCCCCTACTTGGCCACGCCTGGTGCATTAAGACAGAACGGGTTGACGTCAACTGCTAAGGCTGTTTCGCTGCGCGAAAAGCGCGGAAACTTGAGTTCGTGATAGCTGGAGTTCCCGCGAGCACGCCGAAGGCGTGGTGTCGACGGGCCCGTAGTATGTGATACTGCGGAAGCATGTAGAACAATAGATACGTAGGATTAGTTAGTTTAAGGTGCAAATCTGAACCATACAGAAAAACCAACAACATAAATAAGCACAGACTCAGGGAGCAACCGTGCAAGTCTGCGCTTATATTTATACGGAAATTTTCTGACCTGAAACACCAGGAGAATTTTTCAAAGGGCTCCCCATAAGATAAATTTTCGTCCAACACTTAGCCCAGGGGTTGTCAGGGGACTGGCAAGTCCCTTGACGGTTTGGTTTCCTTTCAGAAAGGAACAGAAAACACCGTTTTCAGGGATTTGAGCGGTATCGCAGATACCCAGAAACAAGCATCGCAATTTTAAATGTCAAAGCATCCTCAAACGACCTCAAATCCAATCCAAACCGTTTCTGGATCTTTTCAAAACGATATACAAGTGTATTCCTATGCACATACAACTGCCTGGACGTCTCTGACAAATTCAAGTTATTTTCAAAGAACGTCCGTATTATATTCAAAGTCTCCCCATCAATCGCATCCAAAGATTCCCCATCGAAAATCTCTTCGATAAACATCTCACAAACTTCCTCCGGAAGCTGATAGATCAACCGTCCAATCCCAAGCTTCCGATACCCGAACACATTCCGTTCGGAATAAAAAATCTTCCCGATCTCCAGCGCCATCCGCGCTTCCTTATATGCGTTCGCGAGATCACGAAGCCCATTTGCTACATTACTATATGCAACCCACGCCTGCGTCATAGCCTCAGCACCAAGCATATCCACCAGCATATGCGCCGTAGCCTCCAGATTTTCATATGTCTCCGTAGAGACAAGCTCCCTCACGATAATGATCCCCTTATCATCCACCGACGTAATAAAATCATGTGTCCGCGCAGAAAAAATATTCCGGATCATAGTCAGCGCATGTTCATCCCCGGCCTGCCGCGTCTCGACGAGAAAGACAGCGCGCTGACAGGAAGAAGAAATATGTAGTTTCTTCGCCCTGTTAAAAGCCTCGACCTCACTGTAAGATCCAAGTAGCAGCTTCTGCATAAAAGCATTCTTGTCATTTTTTTCAGAATAAGCTTCGATCAGGCTTCGGATCTGGCAGACTGCCAGTTCTCCGATCGTAGAAGTGCTTTCTCCGCTTCCCCACACGATCAGAATATAAAGAAGCTCATCACGGTCCATAACCTTATAAAGACAGCAGGAGGCATTGGCAGTGCACAGCGCATCTCCATTTCGGAAATCCTCCAGCTTGCCGGCAGAAGGAATCCTTCTTTCACCGGTAGCGACAAAAACTGAATTATTCTCTGAAAGAAGACAGAAATCAAGACCACTGATCTGTTTCCAGTCCTCCATACATTTCTGCAGATTTCTTTGTATAGATATAGACATAATAAATTCCTTTCTTAATAAAAAAATAACCCGGGGAGAAAAGTCCCCCGGGTTTTAAATTTTTAATCTTAGTTTGTGATAACAAGCTCGGAATCTTTGTCGAAGAAGTGAGTTTTCTCCATATCGAAGTCAAATTTAACCGGATCGCCTGTTTTTGCTTTTGTGCCAGGATCAACACGAGCTGTGATCTGAGTTCCGTTTACATCGAAGTACAGGAATACTTCTGCACCAAGAAGCTCATAAACCTTAACTGTAGAAGACATGGAACCATTCGGTGTATCTGCAACGTCTTCCGGACGGATACCCATAACAACTGTTTTTCCTACATAGCCGCCATCTTTGAGAGTTTTTGCTTTAGCAGCCGGGATAACCAGTTCGTCTTTGCCTAATACTGCAACAACGTCAGAACCTTTTTCTTTGATCTCAACATCAAGGAAGTTCATCTGCGGGGATCCCATGAATCCAGCTACGAACAGGTTGCCTGGTTTCTGGTACAGGTTCTGTGGTGTATCTACCTGCTGAACAACACCGTCTTTCATAACAACGATTCTGGTACCAAGTGTCATAGCCTCTGTCTGGTCATGTGTTACATAGATGATAGTAGCACCCAGTCTCTGATGGATCTTGGAGATCTCGATACGCATCTGTACACGAAGTTTTGCATCCAGGTTGGAGAGCGGCTCATCCATAAGGAATACCTTAGGATTACGAACGATAGCACGTCCCATAGCAACACGCTGTCTCTGTCCACCGGAAAGAGCCTTCGGTTTACGATCAAGGAGTTTGTCAAGGTCAAGGATTCTTGCTGCTTCACGAACTGCTTTGTCGATCTCGTCCTTCGGAACTTTACGAAGTTTCAGTCCGAATGCCATGTTATCATATACTGTCATATGAGGATACAGAGCGTAGTTCTGGAATACCATTGCGATATCACGGTCCTTCGGCTCTACATCGTTCATAACTTTGTCACCGATCTTTAAGGTACCGCTGGAGATCTCTTCCAGTCCGGCTACCATACGAAGTGTAGTAGATTTACCACATCCAGATGGTCCTACAAAGATGATAAATTCTTTATCTTCGATTTCAAGGTTGAAATCTTTAACGGCTTCGAAACCGTTCGGATATGTCTTGTTGATATGCTGTAAAGATAAACTTGCCATTTCTTATTCCTCCAAAATAATTGTAGTAGTTTTTGCTTTCGTTTTGAACTGTTATCAGTATAGCGAAAACAAAAGACGCTTACCAGTGAAGATTTTTACAAAGATTTTGGTGGTTTCTTGACAGATTGACGAAAAGGGGGAAAAGCTTCGTCAATCCGTCAGATCCGGCGTTCATTTATGAACATACCTTCCAGTGGATGTGCATGGAACTGACGCTGGAACCATTCACATTTACACAGAAAAAGATAATAAATATTGAGACCGCATTCATGCAGTGTTTCATAGTTGCCCTGGCCCTTGGCGATGATGAGATCTGCTGTTTCAAGCAGTTTCCGTGCTTCCTCGCTGATATGCGGAAGCCAGGTGCCGCCGACATCATTGCCATTGCCGATGACTCTGGTAATCTCTGTAAGCCCGATCTCCTCGGCATCTTCCATTGTCGCATCGTTGATAGCAGGGAAACCGCGGACGATCACAGTGATGGCAAGCTCAGGATAGAATTCTTTCAGCAGTTTGACGACAAGCTTATCAAGTACAACTTCACCACAGTTATCTGTCAGGTAAACAAGCCTGGAGGCAGAGGCGAGTTCTTCGCGGAAGCGGCGGTATTCATTTTCGTCAAGTGGATCCTTATTTTCTTCATTAAGAAGAGAGAGGACAGTGGCAGAATCCACATTTGCAAGTGCGGCAAAATCAATATAGTTGCCGATACGTGCATAGAGAAGTGCCGTTTTCAGCGGATCGTCAGAGTTCCGGATCGTTTCCTCAAGAGATGGTTCCAGATCTAGCATGAGCTGATTGAATTCTTTCTTGATGGAAGAGTAATCTTCCATGGGCTGCTCCCAGAAATCGCTGAACATTTTTTTCAGATCAATGGAAATACTCGGGGCACAGTCGTCCTCGCCGGCATTTGCCATAAGCTCCATGACTTTTTTCATATATTCGGTTTTTCGGTCTGCGTCATCAAAATCACGGATCTTTTTTTCCTGCTTGTTGATGGCACAGCACATACAGAATGGATTCAGTTTCATGAGTTTCCTCCTTGGAACATAAAGTTTTGATACAGATATTTCCTATTATAAGGCTTCGGACAGAATAAGACAAGAAATATGGCAGAAGGCGTGTTTTTTGTTGAATATATTTAGCAATTACTTATCGAAAACCGCATGAATCGGGCAAATATCTATTTCTTTTCCTGTTGATTTTGTGTAGAATAAATAGAAGTAGAAAATCGCAGACTGGGAGATCATGCGGAACAGGGGGAATTGTGAGAAAGTGAATGAGATTGCAGATTTGCTGACAATACTTGGAAATCACTTTCCGCTGGTGGCAATTGGAAGCGTAGAAGCACTGGCGGCTGTATTTTTGCTTGCAAAAAGAGGGCGAAACAAGAATAAACAAAAAAACAGTTCCACACTTCGGGGTGGAGAGAGCGTATTTCTTAAGGAAATAAATTTCAGAGAAAATGAAGCCTGTGTTGTGATACGGCAAAGTGACAGAATGCCGGTTTATGCAACAGAAGGGACAGAGAAACTTCTTGGAGTTGGTTTACAGGAACTTCAGAATGATGTGACCTGCCTGGATCATAACCTCCAGACCGGAGAACACCGGAATGGCATCTGGGAACATTACCGAAACTGGGATGGTACACACACAGAAATTTTTGAATTTCCTATGAAAAATGATATCTGGCTTACGATGTCCATGAGCAGTGCATCTGACGGCAGATACAGTCTTCTTTCTTTTACAGACACCACGAAGCAGCATAACCAGATTGAACAGTACGAGGAACTGCTTCGCAAAGCCGAAGAAGAAAGTCAGTCCAAAACAACATTCCTGAATCGTATGTCCCATGAGATCCGGACACCGATGAATGGAATCATGGGTATGCTTACGCTGGCAGAAAGCAGTCTTGAGAGCAATGCTCCTTCGCGCACCTATCTGACCAAGGCGGAAGAACTTTCCGGGCATCTGCTGGCACTGATCAATGACATTCTGGATATGTCCAGGATCGAGGCCGGCAAGGTAGAACTTGAACACAAGAGTTTCAGCCTCAGAAATCTTGGCAGGCGGCTCTACGATATGTTCGCGAAGAATCTGGAAGCAGAGGGAATTCACTATGAGATCAAATTTGAGGATATGACCATAGATCATGTGATCGGAGATGAACTCAGAATCAGCCAGGTCATCATTAACTTCCTTTCCAATGCAATCAAGTTTACCCGCAGGGGAGAAATCACAGTTACGTTCCGCCAGATGATGCTTCAGGATGGAATGGCAGATCTTATGATCTGTGTCCATGATACAGGTATCGGAATGGAACCGGAATTTATCAACCGTATTTTCCGTCCATTTGAGCAGGAGAGTAGTGATACTGCAAGGAAATACGGTGGTTCCGGTCTTGGTATGGCGATCACCGATAATCTGGTCAGACTGATGGGCGGAGAGATCGTGGTAAGAAGCACTCCGGGAAAAGGGTCAGATTTCTCTGTATTTCTGCATCTTCCGGCAGCAGAAGAAGCTCTGGGCGATACAGGAACACAGAATTCAGAGCACAAGGCAGAACCGGAAGAAGACACCAATGCTTTTGCCGGACGCCGTATACTTGTTGCGGAGGATAATGATATCAACGCCATGATCGCAACGGAGATTCTGGAACAGATGGGTGCAGAAGTCGATCTGGCACAGAATGGTCAGGAAGCAGTTGACCGTTTTGCTGCACATCCGGAAGAGTATTATGATTTTATCCTTATGGATGTGCAGATGCCTGTCATGGATGGACGGACAGCAGCGAAACAGATTCGCCAGATGAACAGGGCGGATGCAAAGAGTGTACTGATCTTTGCACTTTCTGCAGATGCTTTTGTGGAGGACGAACGTCGTTCCATCGAGAGTGGTATGAATGGACATTATGCAAAACCGGTGGATTTCACCGCATTGCAGCATAATATAGGAGTATTCCTCAGAGAAAAAGAGAAGGGACTATCATGAACAAGAAAAAAATCGGACTTGCTGTTACAATAGTACCGGTTCTTGCAGCCGGCACCGTTGCCATAGCATCAGCTTATAAGTCAGGAACAGATTTCAAACCGTTTCAGAATGACCAGGAGATCCAGACGAATCAGGTCGTATTTGACGGTGACGAATCTGGCGTAGACCGTAAGAAGAAAGACGATAGCAAAGAAAGCAGTCTTCTCAAAGATAAACAGGACGATCAGGAAAAAGAAAGCACCGAGCTCAAAGACCAGGCGGACTATCTGTTTGAGAATGAACAGGTGAGTACAAAGGCAGTAGGACTTCTGGACGGAGAGAATACAGGAAGTGATATTCCAAAGCAGGATCAGCAGGAGGAAGAACAGCAGAAACCGGAAGAAACCTATAGCATAGTCAAAGATCCTTCCAAAGCGGATACAGAATTAAATGGTACCACGCAGAATGGAGGAAATGGAAGCAGCAGTAGTAATTCTTCAGGTACAGATAAGTCGGGAAGTTCCTCAGAAACTAAGAAGAATAACAGCAAAACAGACAACAACAGCCCTTCACCGACCAAAACTCCTGGTTCCAGTTCCGGAAACAATACAACAAAGACAACGCCGACTCCGGTGCCAACTTCAGCACCGGCACCGACTACGGCACCAGCACCAACAACTACACCTTCAAGACCATCCAGTTCAATCAAGGATCCGGAATCCACGAAATCAAATCCGACAATTGGAGGAGGTACCGGTCTGATCACATTCAAACCTTATGTAGAAGGGGTGACACCGGCATCTGATGATAAAGAAGACGGAAGTAATACAAGTATTGTAATTGAACAGTCCAGCTATAACAGCGGAAGTGTCCTTTATGAAGACCAGAAAGTGACAAAAAGGGATGTCTATAATTCACTGGATACGCTGGTATATGGCAAGGACGGCAACGGTTATCTGTGGGGAGCAGATGCACTGGATAAGTATATCCGTATTGAAGCAGTTTCGTTTGACGGCGGCCAGAGCTGGAAGACAGATTTCCCGTTAACGATTCCGGAAGGCCTCGAAGAAGGAAAGATGCTCATCCGTGTATCATACCGAATGTCAGCCAAAGATTCCAACTGGAAAAAGAAACTGGTTTCTTACATTCCAAAGGGAAACCGTATCTTTGTTCTCGCTAATCGGGTTGATGAAGAAGAACAGGTGATTCTTGAAGATGATATTCTGAATACAGAACAGCATCCGGAACTGGGAGAAATTTTCAACCTTTTCCGTTATCAGGACAATATTATATCCGGTAATCAGCTCACCAGCCTGTTTCCGGGATGGGAAGAAGACGGGGAACTGGTGCCGTGGCTTTATAAAGTCACAAAAGGTCGTCACATTCTGGAACCGGCAGACAAAATTCCATTGGATTCCAGATATACTGCCAAACTTGTCTATGAGTGGATGTCGGATAACTATGAGGTGGGCGACCAGTACATGAACCTCTGTTATCTTCAGACTCTCACAGGATTTACGGACAAGGCACAGGAAGCGTATTATATTGGAACTGATAAACGTCAGTACCGCAAGGTGAGTGTTCCGGAATACATACAGGCAGTTATTATTGATGCAGGTGCCGGGCTGAATACAGATTACCTTGAAATTCCGGATACGGTTCTGTACATTGAGGACACAGAAGGCGGACTGGATGTAGACCAGGGATATCTGGTAAGCTCCGGAAACCGTAATTATTCTGCTACAAAAGAAGGGGTTCTGACCAATAAAGATCAGACCAGCTACCTGGCAATTCCACATAAAATGGAAAAACTGACTGTGCCGGAAACCGTAACAAAGGTAAGCCTGACTGCTGACAACAATCTGAGTGAACTGTATCTTGAGGCAAGGACACTGGATCTGATGCCGGAGATCAGCTATCAGAATCTTCATGGATGCAAGACGATCATAGATGATAATCTTCTGAATGCTTTTCTTGAACAGAATTACAAGGCAGCAGAGGGAAATGATAATACAGTGGCAGCAGAAGAAAATCCTGAAATTACTTATACGGTACAGAATGAGGGAATTGTAAGTAATGAGAGAAAACTCCGCAAGATCCTTAATACAGGAAGAACGTCTTATGTTCTGCCAAACAGTGTAAAAGTCATTCAGAATGGAGCATTTGAGGGTGTGGAAGGGACTTCGACCCTTATTATGCCAGGAAACGGCAGTACAGTGGAGCTGGAGGCAGAATGTCTGTCCGACAGTCGGATAGAGATAATCCGCTGTTACTCTCAGGAACAGTATGATTCTGTGCAGGAACAGCTTCAGAAAGCCGGCGCGTCACCGGAAATTTCTGTAGAACTGCTTGGAACTTCTACAGAAGGCTATATCTACAGCAGCACGATCCGGAATGATAAAGAAGAGACAGTTCTGATCGAGGCACCAAAGGATATTACATATTTTGACGGTACAGTGACTGCTGCGGACGGAACGGTACTGACAATTAATGCGATTGATGATAATGCATTTGAAAACTGTACAGAGCTTATCTGGGCGATCCTTCCGGAAAGTGTCGACAATATCGGATATCAGGCATTTAAAGGATGTACATCACTTCAGGGCGCGCTGATCAATAACAAGGATACAATTACGATTGGGAATATGGCATTTGAAAACTGTGATTCGCTCAGATTTCTTGCATCCAATGCAATGACGGGTTATCTGGAAGATGACTCAGTACCGGAACTTCATGATTCTGCCGGGAACAGCATGGTATATGTACCGACGAATGCTGATGGATATTCTGCAAGATGCGTAAACTTTACGGAAGATTCCGGTGTTTATGGATACGATATCGTGGATATTGGCGGCGAAGGCAGAATGCTGTATGGCCTGAATGAATACGGAAGTCCGTGGCTTGCTATTCGAAGCGGACTCACGATGGCAGATCAGGTAGAACTGCCATGGACGACACAGGAGATTTTTTCCTATGCCATGGAAAAGACATGTTCCGAGAGTGGAAGTTTTACACTGAACTGGGAGGAACTTTGGGGACTCTGGGCATTTGACCCGGGGGCATTTGCGAATTCACAGCTTGGAGGAGATGTTATTCTCCAGGATAATCCGTTTGTCAGTTCTGACGTATTTGCCGGCTGTAAGAACATTACATCAGCAGTGGTACCGGGATACAGTATTCAGTTTGCGGAAGGCATTTTTGCAGGATGCAGTTCTCTTACCTCTGTGACATTAGGAGAGTTTGGATTAAACAGTTATCTGTATGCGAATGTTTTTGATGGATGTTCTTCTCTGACAGATATCACATTTACCGGAGGAGAACCGGAACTTTCCATTTATGGAACACAGCCGTTCCAGTTTAACAGTTACTGGACCAGAGAGGAAGAAGTGGAACACATTAAGCTTCATGTGATGGCGGGCAATGAGGCTGCTTTTGCCAAAAAGTGGCGTTATCTGTTCTGCGGATATTATGAGCTGGGCAGCGACACCGCTTATCTTCGTATGTGGTCCGACCTTCAGTGGGAATTTATTGACTGGGATACATGGGAGTTCCTGCCGGATGAACAGATTGACAGTATTCTGGAGCAGAGACTTCTCGAATCCGAGAATAATATCCGTACCATGCTCGGAGCAGAACAGGTGACAGAGCCAACAGATTTTTACCCGTATCGTTACAATTCCGGTGATTATGAGGTGACACTGATCGGTGCGCCGTCCTATATACAGAATCTGGACATTGCAGCCGAAAAAGAGAAAATGGAACTTCCACTGGCAACTTCCGTAAATTACATTGCGTCAGGAGCGTTTTCAAAATGCAGCAACCTGAGTTCTGTAACGATTCCGTCTACTGTCATCGGAATCAGCGAAAATACTTTCTCTGGTGTGAATTCAGAGAAACTGGTTCTTAATTTCCAGAGTGAGACACCGCTTAAGCTTCAGAGAAGTTCAGATGATACAGAATACAGTTTTGGTGTGGATGACAGTAAGCTTGAAATCCATGTACCGGAAGGCTGTGAGGCAAACTATATTGAGGAATGGCGTTATGCGCTGGCTGGTTATGCGGATCTGGATGCGGTAAAACAGGCTGTCATAAATGATCTGACAGGCGAGGATGGAACAGCTCCGACAGATGAAGAAATCGACAAAGAAATATCCAGGCGTCTCCTTCCGGCAGAAAACAGGATTCGCGTGATGATGGGACTTGATCCGAAAGAAGAGAAGAAAGAGACTGATACTTTGGGTGAAGAACTGTCCGGTAATGAAATCCCGAACGTTGAGGAAGAAGCAGAAGAAACACAGGAAACAGAGGAAACAGACGACAGTATATCCTTCGAAATTCCAGCAGAAGATGAGATTGTATCAGATCCGGAGCAGGATAATTCAGAAGATGACGGACCAGAAGACATAGAAGATACAGAAGATACATCAGAAGATGAAGAACCAGAAGCAGAGACTGACGTAGAAGGATCTGTGGAAAATGAGGAGGAAATACAGGAATGATCGTTGAACAATCCAGAGAAATCATAGAAGAAGTAAACAAAGCGTTCATTGGCAAGAATAATATCATCGAAAAAGTGCTGATGACGATCTACGCGGGTGGACATGTCCTTCTGGAAGACTGTCCCGGTGTAGGCAAAACAACCCTGGCCCTGGCGTTTGCCAAGGTTCTGGGACTGAGTAATAAGCGTATTCAGTTTACCACAGATACGCTGCCGTCAGATATCACAGGCTTTAATATGTACAACAGAGAAAAGAATCAGTTTGAATACAGAGAAGGAGCTGCAAACTGCCAGCTTCTTCTTGCTGATGAGATTAACCGAACTTCTCCAAAGACTCAGGCGGCACTTCTTGAGGTTATGGAAGAGCATACGATCAGCCTTGATGGTGTGACGCATGAACTTCCGGTTCCATTTGTATGTATTGCGACGGAGAACCCGCTTGGTTTTGCCGGAACACAGCCGCTTCCGGAATCACAGCTTGACCGCTTTATGGTGTGCCTTTCCATTGGATATCCGACACTCGAGAACCAGATGAAGATCATCAACGCGCAGCGCTACAGTAATCCGCTTCTGGATCTCAGGACTGTGACAAGTGCACAGAATATCCTGGAAGTCCAGAATTATCTTACTTCTGTCCGTATGACAGACAGCGTGCTGAAATATGCAATTCTTCTCTGCGAAGAGACGAGAGAACATCCGCTGGTAGAACTGGGTATCTCACCGCGAGGTGTTTCTGCTCTGGTGAAGATGGCAAAGGCAAGTGCTGTCCTGAACGAAAGAAATTATGTGATCCCGGAGGATGTGCAGAATGTATTTGCAGATGTCTGTGCCCACAGACTGGTCATGCGTCCACAGGCACAGGTGGAGGGAGTCACAGCAAGGGCGCTTCTGGAAGATATCCTTACCAAAGTCAGACCTGCATCAGCAGAAGAAAGGTAAGCAGATATGTGGAAAAATCGGTTAGGTTATATCCTTGCTTTTTCAGGATGTATGATACTGCTGTTTGCTTACAGCAGACCTTTTATGCTTTATTCGGTCGTTCTGCTTATGACGCTTGCTGTGGCAATGTATCTGTTCCTTCGAAGGGATATCCGGAGTATCGAGACAGTGTTGACAATTGCGCCGGCAGTTAAGGAAGGACAGGAAGTTTTTCTGTCTGTGGATATCAGTTCTGAACATTTTTTTCATGCGGCGGGTTATGTAATGGCAGAACTGGAGATCAGGAATGAAATGTTTGATACAGTAGAACACAGGAAGTTTCTGATGAGTCTCAGTGGCCGCAGAAATCATTTTGAGATTCCGGCAGAAACAGATTTCTGTGGAGAAACCTGTATAGAATGTCAGAATATCTGGATTTTTGACCTGTTCAAACTGTTCAGGGCCGGAGGGAAAAAGCCCAGGGCAATTCGGACAGTCGTTTATCCGGAAACGATGGATATCCGTGTGGAACTGGACAAAAACATGGCGGGTGCACCGCAGGAGGAAGGAATGATCCAGAACCGCAAGGGAAATGATCTGAGCGAGATCTTTGATATCCGTGAATATGTGCCAGGAGATGATATACGCTCGATCCACTGGAAACTTTCCAGTAAGACCGACACACTGATTCTTAAGGAAGCCAGCGATCCTTCTCACTACAATGTTGTAATCCTTCCGGATTTTGGACGTAAACAGCTTGGAGAGACAGTTTCAGCCAGGGAAGTGAATGCGGCAGTCGGGATTGGAGTGGCAGTCGGACAGCAGTTTATCATGAAAGGAGTTCCTTTCTGTATTGCTTTTCCAGGTCCAAATGGTCTACATCTGACGGAGATCAGGAATAAAAGTGACTATCAGAAGATGCTGACACAGTGGCTTGCCTGCCGGATCCAGGATAACGGTGGAGACGGATTGAAATATTTTGCGACAGGACATATGGAGAAATATTTTACAAGGCTTTTGATCCTTTCCGCAGGGAAATATGATCAGAATTTAAGTCTTCTGGATGGAAAGATCAGTATTACCGTCCTGAATGCGGTTCAGGACAGCACTACTGTGAATGCCAGCAAAAATGGAACCTGTCAGATTGTGGAGATTCCGGCAGACAATAAAAAAGATACGTATCGTATCATATGTTAAGGATCAGAAGAGAGAATGAGAAATAAAAAAGAACAGATTCCTGTTCAGAGACTTTATATGGACCGGAATCAAAACAGATACAAAAATATCATATGGATCACATTTCTGGCACTTCTTCTGACGGGCGGAATCTTTCTTGTCATAAGAGAAAGCTGGAAGGGACAGTTATCCGCGCTGCCTGTATGTATCCTGACGGCAGGCGCAGGGATTTTGTGCTGTGTTCTGGCTGAGATCATGAGAGAGAGAATGCGGTTTGCCACGGCAATTGCAGGACTGCCATGGATCGTGCTTCTGGTCTTTACAGGAGTTTTTCGTGGAGGCTGGACAGGCGCACAGGCATGGATCAATATGCTGATCAGCCAGTGGAATACTGCGAATGCGGGCGGTCTGGCATTATTTTCTGTGCAGGCGTCCATGCATGATGCATTTGTTTTTACATTGATCCTTGTCCTGGCAGTAGCTGAGATCTCCTGGTTTCTGGCAGATGGGAGACATCTTTTGCTGGCAAATATTTTCTGCATTCTGTGGGTTATCCTGCAGCTTTTGTGCGGGGTACTGAATCCTGCAGCCTGTGGATTTTTGTTTGCGGCTCTTTGTGGAATGTGTGTGTCCGATGATGAGATGATTTTTACAAGAAACAGGGCGGGCTGGACAATTGGAGTCCTGATCGTTTTCTGCATATTCGGAAGAGTCGTATCAGAGGAGGAAATTCTGGCAGTCAGTCAGTTTCGTGAATCTGTACAGGAAGAGATACACAAGATCCGATATGGAGAGGATACACTGCCAGAAGGAAATCTGTATCTGGCATCCGAACTTAAGGCGGATGCCAGGGAGATGCTTAAGTTAAAGACAGAGCAGCAGAAAACACTGTATCTCCGAGGTTTCGTCGGATCTGTTTATGAAGATGGAGTCTGGGAAGAACCGGCAGATGCTGTCTATGGCGGTGAGAATGCTGGAATGCTGGGCTGGCTTGAGGAAAATTCATTTGATCCGCTTTGCCAGATTTCAGATTACTATGCTCATAGTGATGAGGAAAAAAATCCAGACAAAAATGAGATCCAGATCCGGGTGACCGGAGCTTCACGTTACTATGTATATACACCGGCAGCTGTGGAAGATATCAAAAAAGGAAAACTGACTGAGGATAAAGACATCAGATTTTGTAACAAAGGTTTTTTTGCTGCACGGAATTATACGATAGAAGAAACTTCCGGAACAAGACCGGCAGAACTGATGGTGACAGATCCCTGGGTGAGTACACCGGAATCAGCAGAACAGAAGCAGTACAGTGAGACGGAAGCTGTTTACCGTGCCTTTGTTTATGATACTTACCGTGATGTGGATCCCGAAACACGCGATCTGGTCCAGCAGATGTTCTGGGATGATTACGAGTCAGACAGTGATGGGATTTACAGTTCCATCTGCCGCATCAGAGATGTCCTGAAAGAAAACGTTGAGTATACGGAGAATATAGAGGAAGTTCCAGATGGAGAAGACCTTGTGAGATATTTCCTTACAGGATCGCAGAGAGGAAATGCAATGCTGTATGCTTCCGCAGCTGTAGATGCACTGAGAGTCCATGGAATCCCTGCAAGATATGTGGAAGGATACTATATTTCGGAATCAGATCTCAAGAACAGCCAGAGTGAGGAGATCATCCTTACCGGGGAAAATACGCATGCGTGGGCAGAAGCATATTTTGATGGAATCGGATGGCTTCCGCTGGATGTGACACCGGGATACTATTATGATGCAGTTACTCTTCAGAAGATGGTAAGTACGCCGGATGTCGCACAGAAGAATGCTGTGCTTAAAGATAATTCTTTTGGCTCACAGGAGGTAACCGGTCTGGATGGAGCAGGCGGCAAAAGTGCCCGTGAGAGACTTACCAGGGCCGCACGTGATGTTGGTGCGATCTGCCTTGGGATCGTGGCAGTACTGCTTATCCTTTTTGTAGTGGTGATCATAGTGTGCGAAGTGATAAGAAATGTCTGCCTGTGGACTGACAGAAAAGCAGACAGGGGAGCTTCACCGAGAGAAAAAATACTGAGAACAGAGAAAAAGATCTACAGTTATCTGGCACTTGTGGGTATCAGGGCACGGCTGGGATGGAATACAGAGGAAACAGACAGGCTTATTGCAGACTTTTTTGAAGAGATCGAATCGGGAGAGTATACCCGTGTCTGCAATCTGATCGAAAAAGTGATCTATGGTGAGATCGAACTGGAACCTCATGAAGAACGAACCGTGACCAGTTTCCTGAATAAACTTCTGACCAGTCAGAAATTCATGGACAGGAGAGCCTGGCTGAGACGAAGATACACCTATGTATGGATGAACAGGAAGTAGAACAGGAAAGAGAATATTATTATTTTGCAATAAAATATTGTACCGAGAACATTTTTTTGCTTTGTGCATACTCTAACAGCAGAAGTTTCAAAAGGAGTATCTGCATGAAAAATAAAAAATGGATCTCACTGGCAGCAGCAGTGGTTCTGGCGGTGACGGCACTGCCGATGGGAGTATTTGCTGCGAAGAAAGATGGAGAAGAGGAGAAGCTTACGAAGGTTACACTGAATGAAGTAGCGCATTCGATTTTCTATGCGCCGCAGTATGTGGCAATCGAAGAGGGATATTTTGCAGAGGAAGGTCTGGATCTGACACTGGTGACGGGCTTTGGTGCAGATAAAGTTCTGACTGCTCTGATCTCCGGTGAAGCAGATATCGGATTTATGGGAGCAGAAGCATCCATTTATGCATACCAGGAAGGTGCGACTGACCCGGCAGTGAACTTTGCGCAGCTTACTCAGCGCGCCGGAAACTTCCTTGTGGCAAGGGAAGAAATGCCTGACTTCAAATGGGAAGATCTGAAAGGAAAGAAAGTTCTCGGCGGTCGCAAGGGCGGCATGCCGGAAATGGTCTTTGAATACATTCTCCGTAAAAACGGACTGGATCCGCAGAAAGACCTGACCATCAACCAGAGCATTGATTTCGGTTCCACGGCGGCGGCTTTTACAGGTGATGCTTCAGCAGATTTTACCGTAGAATTTGAGCCGTCTGCGACTGCACTGGAAAAAGAAGGCGCAGGATATGTTGTTGCTTCGCTCGGAGTAGATTCCGGCTATGTTCCATACACTTCCTACAGTGCAAAGACCAGTTACATGCAAAAAAATCCAGAAGTCATCCAGAAATTCACAAATGCTCTCCAGAAAGGCATGGAATATGTCCAGACTCACACCCCGGAAGAAATCGCGAAAGTCATTGCACCACAGTTTGCAGAAACTGACCTCGACACAGTTAAGACTATCGTAAAACGTTACTATGATCAGGATACCTGGAAATCCAATCTTATCTTCGAAAAAGAGAGTTTTGAACTCCTGGAAGATATCCTCGAAGATGCCAGTGAACTGAATGAACGAGTAGCATATGAAGATCTCGTAACAACAGAATACGCCGAGAAGGCGGCAGAAAAATAAACAGTTAAGCTCTGCGCATCATCTTGTAGTAAACCGGAATCAGCAGGGAGCAGGCTCCGATCCATGCGAGAGGACTGGCGATGCAGACAGAAGTGTATCCGATCATGCCGGAGAGACCAACGGTAGCGGCGATACGCATGACCAGTTCGATCATACAGGCAGCAAAAGGAGCCTGCCCATTCTGCATACTCTGGATGGAAGTCCGGTAAACAGCAAGAAGCCCTAGGATAAAATAAAACGGTGCAACAACAGTCAGATACATATCGGAATAATGATAAATTTCCTTCGTAGGATTGGACAGGAACATCTGCACGATCGGATGACGCAGGAGCAGAATGCCGACGCACATAATAAGATTGAGCGTTTCTGTCTGGATCAGACAAGCCCGCACACCCTGACGTATACGGTCACTTTTGCCCGCACCGAAATTCTGGGCAACATAGTTGGAAATAGCAGTCATCATGGCATTATTCACAAGAACTGAAACCTGATCTGCCTTGGAAGCAGCCGTATATCCGGCGACTGCAGCAGTACCGGAAAGTTTTTCAGCCTGACGATCAGACTGAACAGGGCAGAGAGAAACTGTGAAAGGATCGTAGCCCATGCAGCTCCCGCAACACCCATATGGAACGGTACAATAAACAGGATATCCAGAAAAATATTCAAAACAGAAGAAAACACCAGGAAATAAAGTGGAGTTTTGCTGTCACCAAGTGCACGGAGCATGTTTGAGATCATATTGTAAAAAACAGTAGCGCCCGTTCCGAGAAGGACCACGAACATATAATCATAAGCTTCTCCGGAGATGTCATCCGGGATCTGCATCCATCTGAGAATCTGGTGAGCCAGCAGACAGCAGATCAGAGTCAGCACCAAGAGTCTTGCCGACGATCACAGAGTCAGCGAGTGTATAAAAAAGCTGGAACAGATTTCCGAGAATGACCGGAACAGCAAATTTTAACAATGACCAGAACGGATTTCCGACGGTGAGATCCATTTCGTTTGATTTTGGTCTGGACATAAGAAAACCTCCTTATAGTAGTTTGCGTGCTTTTTATTGCACGCCTCATTATAGAGAAATACATGGTAAAATACGATTCTGGTATTGTTGTTTCTGATACAGATATTGACCAGATCATCGAATTTATTTATGATAATTAAGAGCTTATTTTAATTCGGAAGCGGAAAAAACAACAGAAGCTGGAGAACTACAAGATGGCAAAAAGAAAAATCCTGGTAGACAGTACAAGAAGAGAACTTGAAGCACACGGAACAGAAACCTTTCCCATGACAGTAAATCATGATGATCTATGGTCATTTGAAGGCAAAAATGTTCCCATCCACTGGCATAATGATCTGGAGATCAGTCTCCCAAGAGAAGGCGAGGCAATTTATCAGGTTTATCAGAAAAGTTACAGGGTCAGACCGGGAGAAGGGCTTCTGCTGAATCGAAATGTGCCGCACAGCTGCAGTTCTCCGAGGAACGAGAGGGCTTTGTACAGTACGATCCTTGTAAGACCGGATTTTCTGTATGGTGATTTCGGCAGCGATGTCGAGCGGAATTGTTTCCGGCCGTTTCTGCAAAATTCAGCAGTTCCCTGCATTCATCTGACAGAAGCAGACGAAAATGGAAAAGAAATCCTGCAGAAACTGAACCAGGTGGAAACTGTTTTTGATCAGAAATCATTCTGTTACGAGTTAAAGATCAAGGGGCTTCTGTGCGAAGTATTCAGCATGATCCTGTATGCTCACAGACAGGAATTGACAAAATTTATTCCAGCCAATCAGCAGAAACTGGAACGTCTGGAAAAGATGCTGAACTATCTCAACCTCCACTTTGCAGAAGTAATTTCCCTCCAGGAACTGGCAGACCAGGTTCACTTATCAAGAGAAGTCTGCTGCCGTCTTTTCAAAAAAATGACCGGAAAAACAATCACCGGATACCTGGAAGAATACCGCGTTAACAAAAGCTTCCCCCTGGTACAGAGCGGGCAGTATTCCATGACCCAGATCGCAGAACTGGCAGGCTTCAGCAACCCCAGCCGCTTTGCCAGCGCCTTCCGCAAAAGATTCGGCTGCAACCCGGGAGAGTACAATTCCCTGAAAAATAATAGATTGTAGGTAAAAGCTTTAAAAAAATATTTAGGATAATAAGCGGGAATCCTCGGCAATTCAATTACCGAG
>UMDV01057476.1_pt1 | contig 28400 bp, 28 predicted proteins | sample 1964571 | NCBI WGS metagenome assembly UMDV01 (sample SAMEA4836002, study PRJEB28245) | human gut metagenome | biome: gut microbiome; material: fecal sample | place: Denmark | collected 2008 | reverse complement strand
GACCTTGAGCAGACCCTCCACATAGGTGGAGTTCAGCTTCTGGTAGGCGCGGTACTGCAAAACGTCCTCCACCAGCGGGTACTCGCGCAGGCTTTCCAGCGTTTCGGCGTCGGTGGACCAGCCGCGCTGGGTCTTTTTGCCGTGGGGCAGACCCATGGTGTCAAACAGCATCTCGCCCAGCTGCTTGGGGCTGTTGGGGTTGAAGGTGGCGCTGCCGGTCTCCATGTGGATGCGGGTCAGTACCTGCTCCAGTTCCTCCCGCAGCTTTACGCCGAACTGCTCGATGCCGTCCTTGTCCACCAGCACGCCGGTGCGGGTCATATCGGCCAGCACCTGTGCCAGCGGGAACTCGATCTCATTGTACAGCGCATCCTCGCCGCAGGCGGTGATCTCGGCCTTCATCCGGGCAAACAGGTCGGCCAGCCGCCCGGCGTCCGGGTAATCGGTGCAGGTAAAGGCGGCAGCGGCCTTGTAGGCGGGGATCAGCTCGCTGATCTGGTACTTGGAGGCAGACGCATCCAGCAGATAGGCGGCCAGCTTGCCGTCCCAGACGATGCTGCTGCCCCAGCCGCCGGCAGCCATGGCTTTGGCGTAGAGGGGCGCGGAGTTGAACACATCCAGCGTCACATCGGCGTTGTCCAGCAGCCGCACTAGGTCGGCGTCCTCCAGCGGATAGACGGTGGTGTCCTGCACGGCATACCAGCTTTCCGGCTGCAATACCACGTTGCGGGTGCCCTGCTTGCCGGTAACGGCGGGGCGGGCAGCTACCAGATAGTGCCCGGCGGGGGTCAGGGGCAGGGGAGTGAGCTCTGCTTCCGGCAGCTCCACAGCCTGCTTCTCGGCGGCAGCTTCCGGCGCTACGCCGTCCAGCCCGAACCGCGGAATCAGGGAGTGGATCTCCAATTCCTGCAAAAGCCGCACGGCGGCAGGCTTGTTGCCCTCGCCCACGGTGTAGGACCCCTCGGCGGTGTCGATGGGGGCATCGGTGCGGATGGTGCCCAGCGTGTGGCTCAGCTCGGCCATGGACTTATCCTCGAGCAAGTGCTCCCGCTGCTTGGGCTTGATGCGCTTGTCGTCAATGTTTTCGTACACGCCCTCCAGCGAGCCGAAAGTCTGCACCAGCGAGAGGGCGGTCTTTTCGCCGATGCCCTTCACGCCGGGGATGTTATCCGAGGTGTCGCCCATCAGGCTCTTCACCTCAATAAGCTGCTTAGGCGCAAGGCCGTATTTTTCCTGAATGGCGTCCTCGTCCATCACCACGGTCTTGCTGCGCCCCATCACGGTAGCAGCCAGCAGCACGGTGGTGTTCTCGCTCACCAGCTGCAGGCTGTCCCGGTCTCCGGTGGCAAGGAAGCAGTCATCCTTCCGGGCGGCGCAGGCAGCAGCCAGTGTGCCCAGAATATCGTCCGCCTCCCAGCCCTCGGCGGTAACGGTGCGGTAGCCAAGGTCTGCCAGCAGCTGCTTGAGCACCGGCATCTGCTGTGCCAGTTCCTCGGGCATGGCGTGGCGGGTGGCCTTGTAGCCATCGTACATTTTATGCCGGAAGGTGGGAGCTTTCAGGTCAAAAGCCACGGCCACCTCGTCCGGCTGGCACTCCTTAAGCAGGGAGAGCAGAATGTTCAAAAAGCCATAGATGGCGTTGGTGTAACGTCCGTCCTTGGTGGTCAGCAGCTTGATGCCGTAAAAAGCGCGGTTGGCAATGCTGTTGCCGTCAATGACCAGTAAACGCATAATGCAGTTCCTCCGTTGCGTAATTTCACACCTTATAGTATAGCACAAAACCGCACCGCGCGGGAGCTTTTTGCGCAAAAAAGAGAAACGGCTGCTTTTCGTGATGTCATCTCTCGTAAAAATGCGATCGTCGCGGCTCGTAAGCCGTGACAGCCGTGACGATCGCATCATTTATAATGTTCTTCCGCTGCCTATGCCCAGAGCAGCGCGGAGGGCATTTTAAATCGTTCCGCCGCAAAAAAGCTGCCGCACAAGCTGTGCAGCAGCCTTACCGATGCCGGGTTTATTCCTCGATGCGGATGGCGCTTACCGGGCAGCTCTGGGCTGCGGTGACGGCCTGCGGTACCTCCTCCGGCGGGATGGGGCCGGGCTCTGCCACAGCCAGAACCCCCTCCATGCGGAACACGGCGGGGCACAGCCCGGCGCACTGGGTACAGCCGATGCACAGCTCAGGGTCTACGAATGCATTCATGCAAACACCTCCTTTGCGGAAAGCATTGCCCGTTTTGCCGCAAATTATGCCTATGCAAGCGGTTTGCGGTGTGGTACAATAAGACCGCCGGGAACCGGCAGGAGGAGATAAGATGAATATCCAGATCTTTGGCACGAGCAAGTGCTTTGATACCAAAAAGGCGCAGCGCTATTTCAAGGAGCGCGGCATTAAGTTCCAGATGATCGACCTGAAGGAAAAGGGCATGAGCCGGGGCGAGTTTGATAACGTGGCGCGCGCCTTGGGCGGCTGGGAAGCGCTGGTAAATCCGGCAGCAAAGGACAAGCAGACCCTTGCGCTGCTGGATGCGCTGGTGGACTGGCAGAAGGAGGACAAGCTGTTTGAAAACCAGCAGCTGTTCAAGACCCCCATCGTGCGCAACGGACGCAAGGCCACCGTGGGCTACCAGCCCGAGATATGGAAGGACTGGGAATAAAAAGCCTGCTTTCACAAAAAAACCACCGGTATAGGTTTTGCACTCTGCGGCCGGATGTGGTATACTGTTGGGTAGACTAAAAACTTTGGGAGACTCAGACCAATGAAAAATACGATCACCCCGGAAGAACACGCCCGGATCAAGCGCCGCCGCTGGCGGCAGACCTTGGGTCTGCTGATCACGGTGCTGGTGCTTATCGGGTTTATTACGGTGCTGCGGGCCGGTGTGGGCCTTGTGGCAAACCTGTTTGACGATACCGCACAAAAGCAGGAATACGAGGACAAGCTGGAGGGTCTGGTATTGTTCGACCCCATGCCCTTTGACGGCATTGAGAACATCGACGACCTGACCCTGCGGGAAGCAGCCGTATGGGGCTGTGTGTACAGCATTCAGGAGACACAGGGCGGTTTTGACAACTATAACACCGACCCCGAGACCGAGCAGCTGCTGCTGCCCTCGGTGGAGGTGGACGCCTATCTGGCAAAGCTGCTGGGCCCCGGCTTTAAGCTGACCCACCGCAGCTTTGACATGGAGGATATGACGATCGAGTTTGACGAGACCACCCAGTGCTACAAGATCCCCATCACCGGTACGGTGGGCTACTACCGCGCTACCGTGGTCAAGCTGTTCAAGCGCAACGGCAAGCTGCACGTCACTGTGGGCTATATCCCCACCGCAAGCGCGGACGACAGCATCATCAACCCCTCCTCGGACACCCCCACCAAGTATATGGATTACCTGTTCGAGCGCCAGAGCGGCAGCTGGTATCTGACCGGCCTGACCGAGAGCGAGACGAAGCCCGAAAGCGCCGCAAGCTCCGCTGCTGCGCAGCCGGAGCCTATGGCGGAAAGCGATGTGCAGGACGCCATTCTGGCCACTGCCGGAGATTCCGCTGCGGCAGATTCGGCTGCTGCTTCGGCTGTCCAGCCGGAAGCGCAGGCAGAATCCCCCGCCGCTGAGGATGCCGCCAGCACCGCAGCGTAAAATGTAAATGAAAACACCCGACTGTGAGTTTGCTCTCACAGTCGGGTGTTTTTGGTATAATAGAAATCGTTGTAAAGAGTAACGGGCTCGCCCTCTCAGTCAAAGCCTAGCAGCTTTGACAGCTCCCCCAAAGTGGGAGCCCTTGGCAGTCCACGCAAAGTTCATCTCTTTGCCAAGGCCTCTCCCTTTGGGAGAGGTGGCACGGCGTAAGCCGTGACGGAGAGGGCGAGGTTGCTGACCGCGTATGAGAAGGTGCTTTATAGTAGTTGGTGTTATTTCAGGTCAAACCTTACCACTACCAGCCGGTACCACAGGTAGGGAACCATGTTCCATATCATCCACAGCTCCATCAGGATATAATTGGGCAGGTCTTTCAGGCGGAAGGGACGCTTGCCCAGCTTGCCCGCTTTGAGCAGGGCAAAGGCCTCGTGCATTCCCTTGTCCCAAGCCTCGCCAAAGCCCTGCTTGTGGAACTTGTAGCACTTGAGCAGATAGCCCAGCGCCAGCGGGATAAAGTTGAGCACCAGCATCAGCAGCGGCTCGTTTTTGAGCGGCAGCAGAATGCTGTTGCGGCCGCTCTGTTGGCTTTTAAAGGCGTTGTATTTGACAGCGCCGGTGCTGGCACCGCAGATATGGTAGCACTTGGCGGCGGGGCAGAGCACGTTTTTGTAGCCGGCATTGTTGGCGCGCCAGCTCAGGTCTACGTCCTCAAAGTAGGCAAAAAAGTTTTCGTCAAAGCCGCCGATCTCGTCCAGAATGCTTTTGCGGTACAGCGCTGCGCCGCCGCAGGCCGAGAAGACACGCTTTTGCTTTGTGTAGCGGCTGACGCGGCGGCCATCGCCGGTCTTGCAGGCAAAGCCCATCCATGTTACATAGTCCCCGGCATCATCGGCCAGCTCCCGCTCAAAGTGACGGATCATCAGGCTTTGCACCGCAAAGATCTTCGGGTCGGCATCGGCGGCGCGCAAAAGCTCGGCCAGCCACTGCGGCTCGGCAAAGGCGTCGTTGTTGAACAGTACCACATATTTGCTCTGCGCCCGGGCAATGCCCTGATTCACTGCGTAGGAAAAGCCGGTATTGCGTCCGTTTTCGATCAGGGTAAAGTTGGGGCGGGTGCAGTAGCTGCGCGCCTGCACAAGACTTTCATCGGTGGAACCGTTGTCCACCACGATCAGGTCAAAATCCTGTTCGGTCTGGGCGTAGATGGACTCGATGGAGTCCTTCAGCCAGCCCTTGCCGTTGATATTGGGGATAACGATGGTTGCTTTGCTCATAAGTTTTTCTCCTGCGGATGTACAGATCCAAGGGGTATTATAGCATAACCCCCCGCAAAAAGAAACGGGCAAATGCTGCGCACGGGGAAGCTTGCCCTTTGCTCAGCAGAAGCGGATGCGGTACTCCCGGGGGGTGCAGTGCTTGATCTCCCGGAAGGTCTTGATAAAGTAGCTTGCGTCCGAAAAACCGCATTCCAGCCCCACCTCGCCGGTCTTGAGCCGGGTGGAGCGCAGCAGCTCGGCGGCTTTTTCCACCCGGAACTGCTTGACGTACTGGATGGGCGTGATGCCCAGAAACTGCCGGAAACTGCGCAGACAGGCACTTTCGCTCAGGGCTACGCATCCGGCCAGCTTTTCCACAGTCAGTTCCTCGGCGTAGTGCTCCTCTACATAGCGCAGCATCTGCTTCATCCGCTCCGAGGCGATCTGTTCCTGCTCCGATACCTTCACCTTGCCGCTGACGCATTGGGTAATGAGCAGCCGCAGGGCGGCGGTAAGGTGGTACCGCACCCGGTTCTCGTAGTCAAAGGGCTCGTCTGCCACGCCCTTCCACGCCTCCCGCAGGCAGAGCAGCACCTGCCGCTGCCATGGCACGGCCTCGTCCAGCAAAAAGAAGGGCGGCGTGCCCGGCTGCAAAAGCGGGCGGATGAGTTTTTGCCAGAACACGGTGTCCATGCCGCCGACAAGCCTGGGCTGAAATACACCGGAGTGCAGCAGCGCCCTGCCCTCAGCAGGCTCTACCGCGTGCAGCGCCCCGGAGTTGATAAACACGCCCTGCCCGGTCTGCAGGGTCAGCCGGGTCTTGTTCACATCCACATGAATGGGTCCCAGCGCCGCCAGAATAAACTCAAATTCCTCGTGCCAGTGCCACGCCACCGAGTAGCAGGAAAGATCTTCGGCGTAGCAGGCGATAGGGAACAGCGGGCTGCCGTGCTGGGTCTGCTCCCGCCCGGCGGCATCGGCCACCACGGCAGTAGCACTGGAAAGCCCCACCCGGCCGCTGGTATAAGAGGCACAGCTTGTCTGATATGCCATATTCACCAATTCCTTTCCGCAATACTTTGAATGTTTTTTATCAATGCCGATTTTGTTGCATATACTATGCGGTTTTGTTCTATGATTCAAGATTGTTTTGTGGTATTATCCTATCAGAGCTTCCAAGCTCAGTATAGCACCAAGGCAGCGGGAACGCAAGCTGTGCAAGCATTCCCATGCCGGGCAAAACCGCTATCCTCCCGCCGTCTGACGGAGTTACAGCCGGACGGCAAGTGTAATATAAACCATTTTATCAAGGAGGTATTCCTATGCTTCGTATCGAGTATTTTGATAAGGAACGTTTCATGCGTCAGCTTTCTGCCAGCCACGGCAGCGTGCTGCTGCATCTGGACAACGGCAAGACCTGCGACCTGAAGCAGGACGCTACCGCACGCTCCATGCTGCAGATGATGGACACTGCCCCCAAAAAGGGCTTTGACCTCACCGTGACCGACCCCGCCGACGTGACCGGCTTCCTGCGCTATATGCTGGAGGCAGGCCGAACCGAGCGCGTGGCCGGCTGAGTAATGCCAATCTCTTATCCCAATAAGTGTCACAGCTAATGCAAAGCGCCCGCTCCGGTCAAAGCCGGGGCGGGCGCTTTGCCTGTTTTACCGGAAAGCTTGCGCAGGCGGGCGGTCTGTGGTAAGCTGAAAGCAGAAAAAAGACGGAGGGAACGACTATGAACCTGAAGGAAGCATTCCGCTACCAGAACAAGCTTCAGTCCCTGCTGGACGAGGCACAGGGCATTCTGGACTGCGATTCCAATGTGACCAAGGTAGCCAACACCTACCTGCGCCACAAGGTGATGCCCGAGGCCGAGGATGAGACCGTTATGGACGTGGCACAGACCGAATATGCGGAGCAGATCACCGATATTGCCCGGTTCATGCTCTACCTGCTGGAGGAGAAGAGCCGCCTGTTTGCCGCCATCCGCAAGGCAAAGGATGCGCTGGACATGGATATGGACAGCGAGGTCAGCCTGAACGCTGCGCGCCAGAGCATTGCCCGCACCTTCAAGCGGATGAACGACCTGCGCAGCTCCGAGCAGCTGCTTTCCGGCGGGGGCACCGGCTACCGTTTCAACGCCGAGGGCAACCAGATCTCCTACTGCTGTGATGTGAAGCGGGTGACCACCATCAACTACGACCGCAAGGTCATCCATGCCGCGCTGAGCAAACTGAACCGGCAGGCAGACGAGACTTCCAACCGGCTGGACCTCTGCCTTGTGACCTCCAAGGTGGACTACACCGTCCCCTTTGATGTGAACGCCAGCTTTGCCGAAGCCTTTGAGACCTATCTGGAAAACGCCAAAAACTAAATGAGCACTCTACCGGCTATTTTGGGTGCGGCAAGCGCCGGGTGCACGGCTGCCGGTTCAGGTGCAGATGAACTATAAGGCTGCACATTTCCGCAAGGAAGCTTCGGTACGGCTCACCTTACGAGCCAGCTATTATGAAAAAATCTTGCGTTCGGCTTTTCCGCCACCGCCAGACGCTTTTTCGCCGAAACCGTCCCTTGCTCCTTCCCGCATTCCTGCTTTTGCGCTTACGTCTCCATGGGCAGGCAGGCAAGCCACCCTTCATGAATTTGCCCGCAGACTGCTGCGGGCACACACTTTCTGCGTGCCGGGTGGGCGCTCTGCGCCCCTTTGCACGCGGAGTAAAATGGCAGCCGCCCCTGCGCTTGCCGTATCCAAAATAGCCGGTGAAAAAACCAAAACCGAAGGGACGTACTATGAAAAAGTGCAACCTGTTTTATCTCAGCGGACTGCTGTTTTATCTTGCTGCGGCGCTGAACTTTATCACTGGCGAGGGTCACTCCACAGCGGTGGTGTGGCTCTGCCTTGGCTCCAGCTTTTTGTGTCTGGGGTATTCGCAGCAGAAAAAATAAAGCAGCAGGCCAGCCCCGGCGGGAAAAGCTGCCGGGGCTGCAATTCTTTGCGGGGCTCGTTCGTATTCCAGACAGAACGACTGAATTTCGACAAAAACGAGGTATGATCATGTCAACCAAAACGATCTATTCCACTGCCACGACCCGCTTTGACCTGAGCGCTGCGGCACTTCATATCCTTGCTATGGCGCTGATGCTGATGGACCACCTGTGGGCGACCCTGCTGCCTGCGCAGGAATGGCTGACCTGTGCCGGGCGGGTGGCCTTTCCCATCTTTGCCTTTATGGCGGTAGAAGGGTATTTCCACACCCATGACCTGAAAAAATACACCCTGCGTCTGCTGCTGTTTGCCCTGCTTTCAGAGATCCCCTTCGACCTGATGTACGGCGGCACATGGTTCTACCCGGTGCACCAGAACGTCATCTGGACGCTGCTTTTGGGCATTCTGGGCGTCCATTTGATGGAAACCGTGCGCAAAAAGCAGAAAACATGGATGTACCTGCTGGTATCCGCCCTTGTGGTGGCGGCAGGCGCAGTGCTGGGCACGCTGGGCATGGTGGACTACTACGGCGCCGGTGTGCTGACCGTGTTCATCTTTTACTTCTTCCATGGGCGCAAGTGGTGGTGCCTGCTGGGGCAGCTGGCGGCGCTGTACTGGGTCAACGTGGAACTGCTGGGCGGGCTTATGTACCCCATCCAGCTCTTCGGTATGGACTTTGAGATTTGCCAGCAGGGGCTGGCGCTGCTGGCACTGGTGCCTATCTGGCTGTACCGCGGGCGGCAGGGCTACCACAGCAAGCCGTTCCAGTATGCCTGCTACGCCTTTTACCCTGTGCATATGCTGCTGTTGGTTCTGGTGCTGAACTTCGTGAACCGATAAGATATTAGGAAACGGGTCAGAAACACCCACAGGTGTTTCTGACCCGTTTTTTAATCTTTTGCCGGGGGTGCTTTCCTATAAACGCAAAGCATGGTATACTGAAGGCGGAAAACAAAAGCTTGGAGGAGCAACAATGACAAACAAGAAGCTGAACTACCCCGCAATCGCCAAGGAGACGGCTATCCTGACCGGAGCTATCGCTATCATTGCGGCGGCGGTCTATTTTTTTCTGGCGCCCAGCCATACATCCGTCAGCAGTATTTCCGGCCTTGGCATCGTACTTTCTAATTTTGTGCCGCTGCCGCTTTCGGTCATTACCATGGTGCTGAATACCGTGCTGCTCATCATCGGCTTTTTCACCTGCGGCAGGGAGTTTGGCGCAAAAACCGTGTATACCAGCGTGATGCTGCCGGTATTTCTGGGGCTTTTTGAGCGGCTGTTCCCGGATTTTGGCTCCATGACAGGCAGTCAGGAATTGGATGTGCTGTGTTATATTCTGGTGGTCAGCGTGGGTCTGAGCATCCTGTTCAACCGCAACGCATCCTCAGGCGGGCTGGATATCGTGGCAAAGATCATGAATAAGTATCTGCACATGGAACTGGGCAAGGCCATGTCCCTTTCGGGAATGTGCGTGGCGCTTTCTGCCGCCCTTGTCTACGATAAAAAGACCGTGGTGCTGAGCATTCTTGGTACTTACTTCAACGGCATCGTGCTGGATCATTTCATCTTCGACAACAGCATCAAGCGCCGGGTGTGCATCATTACCGAAAAGGAGGAAGCGCTGCGGCAGTTCATCATCAACGACCTGCACAGCGGTGCCACCATGTACGAGGCTATCGGCGCATACAACTTTGAAAAGCACAACGAGATCATTACCATCGTGGACAAAAACGAGTATCAGAAGCTGATGAACTTCATCAACCGCGAGGACCCCAAGGCCTTTGTCACGATTTATAATGTATCCAGTATGCACTATCAGCCCAAGCGCTGAGCGGCACAGGGAAAGGATGCAAAAGCCGTGACCGGGGCTTTTCCGCAGCGGAAAACCGTGGTAAAATAAGAAAAAACGGAAAGGGAACGACAGCCATGGACATCAGACTGGTTTGCAGCGACATTGACGGTACGCTGCTGCAATACGGTAAAAAGGAACTGGAGGGCGAGATATTCGACCAGATCCGGGCGCTGCATCAGCGGGGGATCTGGTTCTGCCCGGCCTCCGGGCGGCAGTATACCAGCCTGTGCAAGCTCTTTGCACCGGTGGCGGACTGCTGCGTGTTTATCTGTGAAAACGGCGGCACTATTTTTCAGGAAGAACAGTGCATCGCTAAAAACCCTATGCCCCGGGCGCTGGCAGAGGAAATTGCCAACGATATGTGGACGCGCAGCGAGGGGCGGGGCGAGGTGATGCTCTCCGGCCAGAACACTGCCTACCTGATGGAGCGCGGCCTTGGGATGCTGCAGCGGGTGCAGTTTGTGGGCAACCACTACCAGATCATCCACAGCCCCGCCGAGGTGCCGGAGGACATCACCAAGGTGTCGGTGTACCTGCATGAGGGCGTGGAGAACTATGTGGAGCGCTTTGTGCCCCGCTGGAAACAGGCTAACTGCGCCGTGGCGGGCCCGTTCTGGATCGATACCACCTTTGCCAACAAGGGCATCGGGGTGCAGTGCGTGTGCCGCACCCTTGGCATCGACCCCGCACAGGTCATGGCTTTTGGCGATAACTACAACGACGAGACCATGCTGGACGTGGTGGGCGTGCCTTACATCATGGACAACGCCGCCGCCCCGCTGCGGGCAAAATACAAAAACCACACCCCCCGCCCGGAGGATGTGCTGGCGCAGCTGCTGGCACAGCAGCCGTAAAGGGGGAGAACCCATGGACCGCAAGGGCTTGGAACAGCTCATTTTTGATACTTACAGCGTAGAGCCGGACTATCCGTGGATGGACACCCCGGAGTCGGCGGTGTTCCGCCATGCAGCAAACCGCAAGTGGTTTGCGCTGGTCACCACCGTGCCCAGAAGCAAGCTGGGTCTGCCCGGACAGCAGCCGGTGGATATCGTGAACCTGAAATGTGACCCCATCCTCACCGGTTCTCTGCGGGCAGAGCCGGGCTTTTACCCGGCCTACCACATGAATAAGGAAAATTGGATCACCGCCGCGCTGGACGGCAGCGCCCCGGAGGATAAGCTCCGTCTGGTGCTGGACATGAGCTACACCGCCACCGCACCCAAGCTGCGCAAAAAGAAAGCTTGACCGCAGCAAAATAAGGGCGAGCGCTGCAATTGTTGCCCGCCCTCATTCGTATTCAGGGTAAAGGGACTAGAGGGACTGCATTTTGCAAAAGGAGGAAGCTATGGCTATTTTTGAAAAGACCATCCGCAACCAGAACTTCGACACCCTGCTCCGTAAGCTGGAACACGCCATCCCGGATAGCAGCTGGTCGGCAGAGTTGGAAGCCGGCAGCGACTTCAAGGACGGCAGCGCCCGGTGCAGCGTGCGGGTGTTTGAGCGGTACAGCATGGTGGGCGGCAACCGTCTCAGCCTGACGCTGACCTTGTTCCAGAACGGGGACGAGCCCATCCGGCTGTCGGCCATTGCAGCGGGCGGCAGTCAGGCGGTGTTCTTTAAAATGAACACCCTCGGCGAGGACGCTTTTCTGGAGGATGTAAAGCAGCTGCTGGAAGAAATTTTGGAGGGGTAAAATGTTTTATAGTGGGTTTGACGCGCTTTTCAGCATCCTGTTCCCGCTGGTGTTTCTGTTTGTGCTGGGCATGATGCTGTTTACCGTGGTGGGCAATTTGCGCAGATGGAGCAAAAATAATGCGTCCCCGCGCCTTGCCGTCCCGGCCACTGTGGTAGCCAAGCGGATGAACGTTTCCCGCCATCATACGGACAATACGATGGCGCATACGTTCACGACCTATTATGTGACCTTTCAGGTGGAAAGCGGTGACCGCATGGAACTTGAAGTAGATGGTTCGGACTACGGAATGCTTGTAGAAGGCGACACCGGAAAGCTGAGCTTTCAGGGCACGCGGTATCTGGGGTTTGAACGGAAAGACGGGTGACCGATATGCAGCAAAAGCATTCAAGCGTGCCGGAGATCGTAGGCAGAGGTCTGTTTTATACGCTGACGAACTATCTGCTTATCAGCATGGAGCTGTCCTTCCGTGCGCAGTGGTTCTCGGTCTTGTTCTCGGCGGCGCTTGTATGGTGCAACATGGAGTATTGGAACGCCGTTTACAGGCTGACCGGCAAAAAGCTTGCCGCATGGGCCTTGTGGGGCGTCTGCATTGCTGCAAGCACAGGTGTTGCGTGTTTTGCGGGGTATATCCAAGGAACGCTTGTTCTACTTGCGGTATGATAAACGCGCTGCTGCGCAGTATTTTTGATAAAATCGCAGAAGCTGTGACAAAAGTATTATTCTTTTATGAATTTTAGCACTCTACACTTGACAGTGCTAAAAAATCGTGTTATAACAGTGGCGTACTCAGGAGGAAGGGCAAAAGGAGAGCCGCAAGGCTCCCCGGAAAGCCCTTTGCGAGGAGCTTCAAAATGTAATTTTATACCCGACCCGAACGCCGGGATTGGAGGTATGTTTTATGTTTATGCCGACTGTTTTTCATGAGAACCTGTTCGATGATCTCTTTGATCCGTTCTGGAACGAGGGTGCACTGGAGCGTGCGATGAACCGCGAAGCCCGCGACACCTTTGGTAAGCGCGGCGCAAACATGATGAAGACCGATGTCAAACAGACGGACAACGGCTACGAAGTAGACGTTGATCTGCCGGGCTGCAAAAAAGAGGACGTTCAGATGGATCTGAACGACGGCTACCTGACCATTCAGGCAGTGCGCAGCCACTCTAACGATGAAAAGGACAACAAGGGCCGTTATGTGCGGCGCGAGACCTTCTCCGGCAGCTGCGCCCGCAGCTTCTATGTGGGCGAGGTGAAGAAGGAGGACATCCACGCAAAGTTCGAGGATGGTGTCCTGCACATCCAGCTGCCCGCTCCTCAGCAGACGAAGGCTCTGCCTGAGAACCCGAACCTGATCGAGATCGAGTAAATGCCGGCCGTGTGCGCCAAGGCACAACGTACATAAGATGCCCCCGGAGAGCTGCAACAAGCCCTCCGGGGGCATTTTTTGTGTACAGGCTTTCGATGACGGAGAGGGGAGAAAGTACCTGTTTTTGCCAGAAAACTTTATTTTTCCACCGTTTCGTGGTATCCTTATAAGGCGCACGCAATACAGGCCTGCGGCTGCACTGGCAGCGGCTGCGGACTGCGTGCGAAAAAAAGAACGTATAGAAGTAAAAAAGGGGGATAAAAGTCATGGGCGAATTTGCCTTTCAGACTTTACGGGAAAGTATCACCTCTGCCATCAGGAGCAAGATCCTTACCGGGGAGCTGCAGCCGGGCGCAAAGCTGGCCGAGCAGCGGCTTGCCGAGGAGTTCGGCTCCAGCCGGGCACCCATCCGGGAAGCGCTGCGGCAGTTGGAACAGGAGGGCATGGTCGAGTATTCGCGCAATGTGGGGTGCTCTGTGCGCCGGGTGAAACCGGAGGACGCCTACGAGATCTATCTGCTGCGGGCAAATCTGGAAATGACGGCGCTGCGCTATTTTGACTGCAAATTCCCGGAGGAGGATCTGCGCACCCTGCGCGGGATACTGGAGGAGATGCGCAATGTCCGACCGGGGGATCTTTCGCAGATCGTGGAGAATGACAACCGCTTCCATGCGGTCATCGTGCAGCGGGCAGGGCTGCCCAGACTGCTGAAATTCTGGGACGACCTGAACTACGGCAACCTGCTCGTTGGGGCGAGCAGCGGCTCTAACCACGAGACGCTGGCGCAGCGGCAGAACGGCATCCACACCAAGCTGTACGAGGCGCTGGCAAGTGGCGACACCGAGGCTGCCTGCCGCGCCGTCTACGCCCACTACATGGAGCCTATGGAGCGGATGCGCAGCGCGAACAGCGCTGGACAGGCAGCAGACGGCACGGCAAAATAAGGGGAATTTGGCTGAACGTCTAAATTTTGACCAATCATTTTATGGAAATTGCAGATTGTCTACAATCTGCAATTATGCTATACTGTCAAAGTGACTGGTCGAGAGTTGCTGTATTTTTGGTAAAAATTGCAAAATGTATGCGGAACCTCGGCCTTCTTACAGGAACTTCCGCCCTGTGTGGAGAAGAAAGAGAGGAATTATCCGTATGTCTAACAAAGAAAAAGCCACAAAGATCTCGTGGCTTACCCTTGCCTTCATGGCCTTTTCTACGGTCTGGGGCTTCGGCAACATTACCAACGGCTTTGTGTACTTTAACGGTCCGCAGGTCATCTTCAGCTGGATCTTCATGTTTGCCCTTTACTTTATCCCCTATGCGCTGATGGTGGGCGAGCTGGGCTCAGCTTTTAAAAACGAGGGCGGCGGTGTCAGTTCATGGCTGCACCAGACCACCAACGCCAAGCTGGCTTACTACGCCGGCTGGACCTACTGGGCGTGCCACATCACCTACATCGCCAGCAAGGGCAGCGGCTTTTTGAAGGCGCTGAGCTGGGCGGTTTTCCGCAACGCGGAGACCTACGATTCCTTCCCCACCCGCTACATCCAGCTGGCTACCTTCTGCATCCTGCTGCTGGGCTGCTACATTGCAAGCCTGGGTCTGAACCCCCTGAAAAAGCTGCTGACTGCCGCAGGCACCTGTACCTTCGTCATGTCCCTGCTGTACATCGTGATGATGTTCGCTGCCCCGGCCATCAACCCCACCGCAGAGTACGTCCACGCCAACCTGAGCTTCAGCAGCATGATCCCCAACTTTAACGTCACCTACTTCACGTCTCTGTCCATTCTGGTGTTCGCCGTGGGCGGCTGCGAAAAGATCTCTCCCTACGTCAATAAGGTCGAGAACCCCAGCAAGGGCTTCCCCCGCGGCATGATCACGCTGGCCGTCATGGTGGTCGCCTGCGCCATTCTGGGCACGCTGGCCATGAGCCGTATGTTCGACCCCGCCATCATCAACGCCAGCGCCGAAAGCTTCAACGCTTATGCTGCCAACAGCTCCTACTGGGCTTTCCAGAAGCTGGGTCAGTACTACCATGTGGGCGATCTGTTCATGATCATCTACGCCCTGTGCAACGTCATCAGCCAGTTCGCCGTGCTGATCTTGAGCATCGACGCACCGCTGCGTATGCTGCTGGACAACGAGCACACCAAGCAGTTCATCCCGCAGGCTCTGCACAAGGTCAACGCCCACGGCGTGCACAGCAACGGCATCAAGATGGTGGCTGTGCTGTCCGGCTCCATCATTCTGGCACAGTCCTTCGTGCCCGGTGCTGCCGCCGTTCTGCGCCAGCTGACCAAGCTGAACTCTGTGTGTATGCCCATGCGCTACCTGTGGGTGTTTGCCGCCTACATCGCCCTGCGCAATGCCTACGATACCATCCCTGCCGAGTACCGCTTTGTCAAGAATCAGGCCGTGGCCAAGTTCTTCGGCGGCTGGTGCTTTGCCGTTACCGCCGTGTGCTGCGTGCTGGGTATGTATGATAAGGACCCCTTCACCTTTGCACTGAACGTCATCACCCCCGTGGTGCTGACCGTGCTTGGTTTCATTCTGCCTGCCCTTGCAAAGCGCGAGCAGACCGCTGCCAAAAAGTAACCTGAATATGCTTATAGCAATTCAACTTTTTAATGCAACGGCAACAGCGTTGAATTGCATATCGCAAATATGCTGTTTGAATGTTGCACTAATTTCTTGACTTGCGATAAAAGGGGCCGGTCAGCACTGACCGGCTCTTTTCAGATACACCTTAGGAGGTTTATTTTTATGATCGCATCCGAAGTCCGTGAAATGCTGTCCTTCATCGACGGCAACCCCACCGCATACCACACCACCGCCGCTGTGCGGGATATCCTGCTGAAGGCAGGCTTTGCCGAGCTGCTGGAAAGCCGCAAGTGGGCGCTGGAGCCCGGCAAGGACTATTTTGTCTGCCGCAACGGCTCCAGCATCATCGCCTTCCGCATGGGCGACCAGCTGGAAAATTACAGCTTCAACGTTGCCGCCGCCCATACGGATTCTCCCTGCTTCCGCATCAAGGAGAACGCCGAGATCCACATGGGGCAGAACTACACCAAGCTGAACACCGAGGGCTACGGCGGCATGATTTGCGCCACATGGATGGATCGTCCGCTGTCTGTGGCGGGCCGTGTGCTGGTGCAGGAGAACGGCGCCATTATTTCCCGTCTGGTGGCACTGGACCGCGACCTGCTGATGATCCCCAGCGTGGCCATCCACATGAACCGCGAGGTCAACGATAAGGCTTCCTTCAACAAGCAGGTGGATATGCTGCCCGTGCTGGGCGGTGCCTGCGAGGAGGGCGCGCTGAAAAAGCTGATCGCAGAGGAGCTGCAGGTGTCTGAGGAGCAGATCCTTGGCAGCGACCTGTTCCTCTATGTGCGGGAAAAAGCCACCGTCTGGGGCTGCAACGAGGAGTTCATCTCCTGCGGCCGTCTGGACGATCAGCAGTGCGTCTACGGCATCCTGAAAGGTCTGCTGACCGCCAAGAACGCCCGCTCCATCGGCGTGGCAGCCTTCTTTGATAACGAGGAAGTCGGCTCCGGCACCAAGCAGGGCGCAGCTTCCACCTTCCTGTACGATGTGCTGCACCGCATTGCCCAGAGCCTTGGCGGCAGCGACGAGGACTTCCACCGTGCGGTGGCTTCCAGCTTTATGGTCAGCGCCGACAACGCCCACGCCGTGCACCCCAACCACCCGGAGCACACCGATGTGAACAATTGCACCTACATGAACAAGGGCGTGGTCATCAAGACCCACGCAGGTCAGAAGTACACCAGCGACGGCATGAGCGTTGCCGCCGCCCGGGAGCTGGCTGCCCGCGCCGGGGTGCCGCTGCAATACTTTGCAAACCGTTCCGATAAGGTAGGCGGTAGCACGCTGGGCAATCTGGCCATGGCACAGGTGTCCATGAACTGTGTGGACATCGGTCTGCCCCAGCTGGCCATGCACTCCTGCTACGAGACCGCCGGTGCAGAGGATACCCTCTCGCTCATCAAGCTGATGCAGGAGCTGTACAGCAGCCACTTTGAAGAGACTGCTTTCGGCACGCTTTCCATCAGCAAGTAAATTGATATAAAAAGGACTGCCGTGCGCTGCACGGCAGTCCTTTTTGCATTTATGACTCTTTATTTGCGGCGGGTGAGACAGTTCAGCGCCATCACGACCAGCACAAGAAAACCGATGACCAGCAGGATACCGGTCATGCCGATGAGCATCATGGGCAGGGTGGTCATCCAGGAAGAAAGATGAAGCATAAAGGCACCTCCGTTAAGCCATCAGGGAAAGGATCAGTCCGCCGGCAAGGACGGATGCGATCTGTCCGGAAACGTTGACGCTGATGGAGTACATCAGCAGGAAATTCTGGCTGTCCTCGGCCAGACCCATCTTGTTGACCACGCGTCCGCTCATGGGGAAGGCCGAGATGCCTGCTGCGCCGATCATGGGGTTCAGCTTTTTGCCCTCGGGCAGGAACAGGTTCAGCAGCTTGGCGAACAGCACGCCGCCGGCGGTATCAAAGATAAAGGCTACAAGACCCAGCGCCATGATGAGTAAAGTGTCCGGCCGGACGAACTTGTCGGCGGTCATCTGCCCGGCAACGGTCAGACCCAGCAGCAAGGTGATGAGGTTTGCCAGTACGTTCTGGGCGGTCTCGCTCAGGGAGTTCAGCACTCCGCATTCCCGCAGCAGGTTGCCAAACATCAAAAAGCCCACCAGCGCCACGCTGGCCGGGGCTACCAGACCGGCGACCACCGTGACCACAACGGGGAACAGGATCTTGGTCAGCTGGGTGACATTGCCTTTTTCGTAGGGCATACGGATGCGGCGCTCCTTCTGGGTGGTCAGCAGACGGATGACCGGCGGCTGAACGATGGGCACCAGCGCCATGTAGCTGTAAGCTGCCACCATAATAGCGCCCAGATACTGGGATTTCAGGGTGTTTGCCACAAAAATGGCGGTGGGGCCATCCGCTGCGCCGATGACCGCAATGGATGCGGCATCCTTCATATCAAAGAAGAACCCGGCCAGAAACAGGGTGAAAAAGATGCCAAACTGTGCCGCTGCGCCAAACAGCATGAGCCACGGCTTTTCCAGCAGCGGGCCAAAATCGATCATGGCACCGATGCCGATGAACAGCAGCAGCGGGAACAGCTCGTTGGACATCCCTGCTTCAAACAGGGCAGAGATAGGGCCGACGGTGTCTCCCTGCGTGATGGCACCGGATGCGGGAAGATTGACCAGAATGGCACCGAACCCCATGGGCAGCAGCAGACTGGGCTCCATCTTTTTGACGATGGCAAGGTAGATGAGCAGGGCACCGATGCCCCACATGACCACCATCTGCCATGTCAGCGCCCCGAAGTTTGAAAAGAGCGCGGCGAATGTGTTCCAGAAATTCATATTGTTTTTCTGCCTCCTTTTGTTCTGATGCTGCGGCAAGAAAAAAGAGACCCTTGCCACAGCGTAAGATCTGTGACAAAAGTCTCAAGCGAACACATGACATCGGGCATTGCTGCCGTGATGACGCTGCCATGCAGCGGCCTGCCGGTGAAAACGCCTTGACCGGCAGACTGCCCTTTACTCCCCTTTATCATTTTTATTGATACCAGAAACTGCCGCTTCTGTCAAGGGGGAAAATGCGTTTTTTCGCAAAAATCCAATAGACGGATGCCGTTTCCCTCTACGCCCATCCCGTGAAAAGGCAAGCCGAAAAATCCGCAATTTTAGTTATAGATGCAGCTTTCCTTTGCGGCTCCTCTTGTGAAAAGGCCAACCGGGAAAATCCGCAGATTTTCCCGGTTGGCAAAATATAAATAATTTTTCCGCTGAAAATGGTCAGAGCGCAGCGGAGACCATTCCAAACCGTTAATCCACCACCGGTACATCCAGCCCGAACTCCTGCGGGCGGAAGCGGGGACAGACGTTCTCGGTGATGCAGATGACCGAGGCGGCCAGACGGCTGCCGATCTCGCAGGACTCTGCCAGCGTTTTGCCGTAGGTCAGGCCGATGACCGTGCCTGCAAAGAAGGCGTCCCCCGCGCCGGTGGTGTCCATGACATCCACCTTTTTGGCGGGCACGATGCCGCAGCTGCCGTCTGCACAGGCGTATACCGCGCCCTGTCCGCCCATGGTCACCACCATGCTGGGAATGTTGGCGCTGCGCACGTTGCCCGTGAGCACCCGGCACATCTCTTCCGGGGAGAGGTGGTCGTAGTCGTCCGAGAACAGCAGCCCGGCCTCCTGCTGGTTGCATACAAAACAATCGATCTGCTGCAAAAAATCCCGCCGCTCCATGGCGATGCTCATGTTGGAGACTGCGGCAAACACCTTTTTGCCGTACTTTTTAGCGTAGCGCAGGGTCTGCTTCACCGTTTCTTTTTCGAGGTCCAGCTCCAGTGCAATGGAGTCGCAGTCTGCAAAAATGGCATCGCCCTGTTCTTGCAGAAGGCCGGTCAGCGGGGTGGTGTCCGGCCGCTTGGAGATGGCGGCGTGCACATCGCCATCGTTGTCAAAAATGGCCAGCCATGTGCCCATGCCGTCCGGCACTTTCTGGATAAAGCGGGTGTTGACTTTGTGCCTTGCCAGCTTGTCGATGACGTCCTGTCCCATGCCGGTGTCGTCCACCAGACCCACAAAGGTGGGGCGCAGCTCCACATTGGCAATATCCTCCACCACGTTGCGGCTTACGCCGCCGTGTACCTGCTCGATGCGTCCGGCGTTGCGCCCGCCGGGGATATAGGTGGAAAGGGGATAGCCCTTGATATCCACAAAAACAGCTCCGATGACTACGATACCCATAAACGATAAACCTTTCTGACTTCAGTTGATTTTACCTGTATTATACAGGAAGCAGAAAAAAGATGCTATCCCTTTGCCGTTTTTTGCGGAAAAATATCTTCCGGGTGGGACGATTGGGAATGCCCGCCGCTTGCGCTTTGGGCATCGTCAGAGGAAAAATTATTTTTATTTTGGATTCCGAAAAGTCTGCGGACTTTTCGGAATCCCTTTTTCACGGAAAGGAGTCGTGACCGGAAGTGGCAGCTTCGAGATTTATTTTTGCATTTTGGAAAGTCTATAATGATTGTTATAGATGCTTTTTCCCGCTACGACCCTCCCGTGAAAAGGCCAATCGGGAAAATCCGCAGATTTTCCCGATTGGCAAATATAAATAGTCTTTCCGCTAAAAATGCCCAGAGCGCAGCGGAGGGCATTCTGAATTCCGTTTCTGTCACATCGCCGTGCGGGCGGTGCGCACCAGATACTCCATGGCCTGTACCGGGTACTGCCCGGCGGCGGTCTCGCCGGTGAGCATCAGGCTGGATGCGCCGTCCAGTACGGCGTTGTAGATGTCGTTCACCTCGGCGCGGGTGGGCACAGCCCGGGTGTGCATACTGTCCAGCATCTGGGTCACCACCATAAAGGGTACTCCGGCTGCCCGGCAGGCGGCAGAAAGCTGCTTCTGGCAGCGGGGCAGCTCCCACAGGGGCATCGCGTTGCCAAGGTCGCCCCGGGCAATGACTACCTCGTCCACCAGCGGCAAAAACTCCGGCAGCGCCTGCACGCCCGCAAGGTTTTCAATTTTGGCAAGAATTTTCAGCTGCGGCGCACCGGCTTCTGCCAGCGCCTGCCGCAGATTGCAGATATCCGCCGCGCCGCGCACAAAGGGCAGCATGACCCCGGTAACGCCGCAACCGGCGGCGATGGCAAGGTTTTCCTTGTCCTCGGCGGTCAGGGTGGGCATCTGGATATCTGCTCCCGGTGCGGCCAGACTTTTGCGGCTTTGCAGCACGCCGCCCCGCACTACGGTGCACACGAGCGCTTCCGGCTCCACGGCGTCCACCCGCGCCAGCAGCTTGCCGTCATCCAGCAGCAGCTCCTGCCCGGGCTGCACGCTGTGCACCAGCGCAGCAGGGCAGGGGATGCCCTGTGCGCCCAGACGCACGGTCTGCCCGGCGGTCAGGGACAACGGCTGCGGCAGACGTCCAATGCGCAGTTCCGGCCCCTGCAGGTCGATGAGCAGCTTTTTTACCCCGGCCTTGCGCAGCAGCGCCAGCCAGTCCTTGTGCGCTGCCAGCGGCCCGTGAGAAAGATTCATGCGGATGCCGGTCATGCCGGCTTCCACCATCTGCTGCAAAAGCGCTGCATCGGCACAGGCAGGGCCGATGGTTCCGTAAAAATCCATAATTCCTCCTGCAATTCGCGTTTTCTTTCTATTGTAGCATGACCGCGCAGCAAAAGATAGCCCGGCGACGCATAAAAAAACACCGGAAGCCGATGCAAAGCCTCCGGTGTCTTTTTATGATGCCTTATGGGGTTTACTGCTACACTTTGCACCGCCTGCGTTCAGTACAAAGCTTACAGCTCCCTCTATTTTTAAAGGTTGTACTTAGTTTACAGCATTTCGGGCAGTTCGTCAAGGGCTTTTTCCAGCTTTTGCCGGGAAAAACTGGAATATCACAACATTATCACAACTGCAGCTGGTGGTAGCACGCGCCCTCCATGGTCTTCCAACAGGCGGTGCTTCCCTCCAAGGTCATGTAGCTGTGGGCGGTGTTTTCCTTGGGAATGCTCACGGAGCCGGGGTTTAAGTAAAGGTTCCCCTGCCCGAAGTCTGTCCATGCGGGCACATGAGTGTGACCGTGGAGCAAAATATCCCCCGGGGCAAGGGGCGGCAGATGATTCAGGTTGAACACATGGCCGTGGGTGACGTAGACCAGCCGCTGCCCCACCGGCAGCACGGCGTAATCCGCCAGCACCGGGAAATTGAGCACCATCTGGTCTACCTCGGCGTCGCAGTTGCCGCGCACACACAGCAGCTTGGGCGCAAGGCTGTTCAGCAGCGGAATCACCTTTTTGGGGGCGTAATCCCGGGGCAGGTCGTTGCGGGGGCCGTGGTAGAGCAGGTCTCCCAGAAACAGCAGGCGGTCGGCCTGCTCCCGTTCAAAGGCCTGCTGCAGCTGCTGCGCATAATAATAGGAGCCGTGCAGGTCTGATGCGATCATCCATTTCATATACAATGCCCTCCCTCAGAGCCGGTTTGCCTTATTGTAGCGCCTGATGTAAAAATGGTCAAGTGATTGCAAAAGTCATACTTTTACGCCGAAACCCCTTGACATACCGCCGGGGATGTGGTATTCTGCTAAAGTTGCAGCCCGCAAATGCGCGGGGGCATATCGCGGACAGCTGCCGCGATCATAAAAACCGTGTGGATTTTTACAGCAACATTGCTACTTTTCGCCACACAATGACCTTTAAAGGGTCATTGTGTGGCTTTTTTTGCGCCGGAAACCGGCTGCAAGCCGATGCTGTGCCCGCCACATTTTTGCTTTTTACAGATAGCAGGTGAATTTTTTTATGAACGAAACTTTTATGAAGGAGAAGCCGGTGCTGCCGCTGCTGCTCTCGATGGCGCTGCCCAATGTGCTCTCCATGCTGGTAAACAGCCTGTACAACATTGTGGACAGCCTGTTTGTGGCGCGCATCAGCGAGGACGCCATGACCGCGTTAAGTCTGGTGTTCCCCATCCAGAACTTTTCCAACGCCATTGCCATCGGCTTTGGCATCGGCATCAACACCATGATCGCGCTGTATCTGGGCGCGGGCGACAGCGAAAAGGCCGAGACGGCCGCCACCCACGGCTTTGTGCTCAGCCTTGTGCACGGCGTGGTGATGATGGTGGTCAGCATCGCCATCATGCCCGGCTTTCTGCGCCGCTTTACGCAGGACGAGGCGCTGATCGCCGCCGGCATCACCTACTCCACCATCGTGTTCCTGTTTTTGGTCGTGAACATGGTCTCGCTGGCCTTTGAAAAGATCTTTCAGGCAGTGGGCCGCATGAAGGTGTCCATGGTCGCCTTGATCACCGGCTGCGTGTGCAATATTTTACTGGACCCTGTGCTCATTTTCGGCCTTGGGCCGGTGCCTGCCATGGGCATTGCGGGCGCGGCACTGGCCACCGGCATCGGTCAGGCGCTCAGCGTGGCGGTCTACCTTGTGGTCTATCTGCGCACCGAGCTGCCGGTGCGGCTGCGCCGCCGCTGCCTGCGCCCGGACGCAGCGCTGGACGGCAGACTGTACGCCATCGGCATTCCGGCTATCCTCAATCTGGCGCTGCCCTCGCTGCTGGTCACCTTCCTCAACGGGCTTCTGGCAGCTTTCTCTCAGAGTTATGTGGTGGTGCTGGGCATCTACTATAAATTGCAGACCTTTTTGTACCTGCCCGCCAACGGCTTCGTGCAGGGAATGCGCCCCCTCATCGGCTACAATTACGGTGCGCGGGAGCACGCCCGGGTGAAAAAGCTGTTCCAGCTGACCCTGCTCATGAGCGCAGCCATCATGGCGGCGGGCACGGTGATCTGTCAGTTTGCTTCCGGGCAGCTGATGGAGCTGTTCACCCAGAACCCCGAAACCATCGCCGCCGGGCAGACTGCCTTGCGCATCATCAGCATCGGCTTTGTCATCTCTGCGGTCTCCACCACCGCTTCCGGTGCACTGGAGGGACTGGGCAAGGGCGCAGAATCGCTGGTCATCGCGCTGTGCCGGTATGTTATTTTCATCATGCCGCTGGCTGCACTGCTGTGTAACTGGCTGGGCGCAGACGGCGTATGGCACGCCTTCTGGCTTACCGAGGTGCTGGCAGCGGCGGTCTCCGGCATCGTCTACCGCCGGGCGGTCACACATAAAAAATAAGAATTTCTGATAGGGGCGTTTCATAACGTCCTTATTTTTCATTGACACTACGGGAAAAGTACGGTAAAATATTCTTCGTGTTTTGACAAAAACTGTCAGTGCGCAAGATATTACAGAGGATGTGGAAGTATATGATCGAGACCATTGCCGCCGTCAATCAGGCGGTGAACAGCTTTATCTGGGGCATCCCCGCCATGGTGTGCATCATTGGCGTGGGACTGCTGCTCAGTGTCCGCACGGGCTTTTTGCAGATCCGCAAATTCCCCTACGCCATCCGCACCACCGTGGGCCGGATGTTCCGCAAGCGGGACGCTTCGGACGGTGCCATGACCCCTTTTCAGGCGGTGTGCACCGCGCTGGCGGGCACAGTGGGCACCGGCAACATTGCCGGTGTGGCGGGCGCTATCGCCATCGGCGGCCCGGGTGCCGTGTTCTGGATGTGGTGCTCTGCGCTGCTGGGGATGTGCACCAAGTTTGCCGAGGTGACGCTGGCTGTGCATTTCCGGGAGCGCAGCGATACCGGCGAGTGGGTGGGCGGCCCGATGTACTATATTAAAAACGGCCTTGGCCGTCGCTGGCAGTTTCTGGCCGTGCTGTACGCACTGTTCGGCGTGCTGACCGTGTTCGGCACCGGCAACGCAACGCAGGTGAACACCATCGTGGCGGCAGTGGATACCGCCCTGCTGGAATACGGGCTTGTGGGCAACGGCTTTCTGCCCACCCTCAACCTTATCGTGGGCATCCTTGTGGCGGTGCTGGTGGCGCTGGTGCTGCTGGGCGGCATCAAGCGTATTGGCAGCGTGAGCGAGAAGCTGGTGCCCTTTATGGCACTGTTCTACATTGTGTTGTCGGTGGGCGTGGTGGTGCTCAACTTTTCCCGTCTGCCCTATGTGCTGGAATCCATCGTGGCGGGCGCGTTCAACCCCGCTGCCTTTACCGGCGGCACCATCGGCAGTCTGTTCGTCAGTATGCAAAAGGGCGTTTCCCGCGGCATCTTTTCCAACGAGGCCGGTCTTGGCACCGGCTCCATCGCCCATGCCTGCGCCGACACCAAAAAGCCGGTCAAGCAGGGTATGTTCGGCATTTTTGAGGTGTTTGCCGATACCATCGTCATCTGCACCCTGACCGCGCTGGTCATCCTGTGCAGCGGCACCTCGGTCAGCTACGGCGCAGCGGCCGGTGCAGAGCTGACCATCTCCGGCTTTACCACCACCTACGGCGGCTGGGCTTCCATCTTTACCGCCGTGGCGCTGTGCTGCTTTGCCTTTTCCACCATCATCGGCTGGGGTCTGTACGGCTCCCGTTTTCTGGTGTTCCTGTGCAAGAGCAACAAAGTGGCGCGCCCCTTCTTTGTGGTGTATGCTCTGGTAGCCATTCTGGGCGCTACCATGGACCTTGGTCTGCTGTGGAGCATCGCTGACACCTTCAACGGCCTGATGAGCATTCCCAACCTCATTGCATTGCTGCTGCTTTCCGGCACGGTGGTACAGATGACCCGCGCCTTTTTTGAATCGGAAGGGTGAACGGCAGCTCTGCCCATAGTGGACAGAAACGCCGGAACGCGGTATACTGAGAGAAAAACAACGGTGGCTATGCACCACAGGAGGTTCTGACGTGGAAAACTTTAACGAATTACTGCAAAAGTATGCAGATTTTATCGTCCGGGTGGGTGTGAACCCGCAGCCGGGACAGACCCTGATCATCAACTGCCCGCTGGAGGGTGCTCCGCTGGCACGGCTGTGCGTGCGCAGCGCCTACGAAGCCGGTGCGCGGGACGTGCAGGTGAACTGGCAGGATGACGCCGTTACCCGCATTCGCATGGAGCTGGGCAGCGAGGACGCACTGACCGACCACAAGGGCTGGCAGCTGCGCCGCTATCTGGACTACGCCGAGAGCGAGGGCGGCGTGTGCGTGCTGCATCTTATTGCGGACGACCCGGAACTGTTTGCCGGGCTGGACGGCGCTAAGATCAGCCGTGTGAACAGCGCGAACCGCAGCTTTATGCAGCCGTGGCGGGAGTACACCATGAACGACCGGGTGCAGTGGTCCATCGCTGCTCTGCCCGCAGAGCCGTGGGCAAAGAAGATGTTCCCGGAGCTGGACACTGCCGCCGCCATTGAAGCACAGTGGAAGCTCATTTTTGACACCTGCCGTGTGACCGGCGGCGACCCGGTAGGGGAGTGGCAGAAGCATCTGGACCGCCTGAACGAGCTGGGCGCAAAGATGAACGCCCTTGATCTGGAAAGCGTGCATTTTGAAAGCGCCAACGGCACCGACCTGACCGTGGGGCTGGCGGAGCAGGCTGTGTGGGAGAGCGCCGGCAGCAAAAACGAGAAGGGTGTGCCCTTCCTGCCCAACATCCCCACCGAGGAGGTGTTCACCGCACCCCATAAGGATAAGGTGGACGGCATCGTTTACGGCACAAAGCCCTACGTCTTTAACGGACAGCTGATCAAAAACTTCCATGTCACCTTCAAGGACGGCAAGGTAGTGGAGCACGGCGCGGACGAGGGCGCAGATCTGCTGGGTCAGCTGCTGGACACCGACGAGGGCGCACGCCACATTGGCGAGGTGGCACTGGTGCCTGCCTCCAGCCCCATCAACCGCAGCGGCAAGCTGTTCTACAACACCCTGTTTGACGAGAACGCCGCCTGCCACATCGCCTTTGGCGACAGCTACCCCGGCACCACCGTGGGCGGCACCGGCCTTTCCAAGGAAGAGCTGGCAGCCCGCGGCATGAACCACTCCTCCCTGCACGAGGATGTGATGATCGGTGCAGAGGACAGCCGCATCACCGGCAAATGCCGCGATGGCCGCACTGTACAGCTGTTCGAGAACGGTGTCTGGGTGCTGTAAAAAGCCCCAAAGGGCGCGCAACTGCAAAAAAATTGCGAAAATGCTTGCATAAATCGCAAGAGTATGCTATATTCTAGTAGTACGATATAGTTTAACCTGAAACGTGGGCCGCAAGGTCCGCGTTTCTTGTTTGTTTGGAGGTTTTTTATGGCGAAGCAGTCTGGCGGCAACACCGCGCAGAGAGTGGAAGCGCTTGTCCGTCCCACGGTGGAAGGCATGGGTCTGCGCCTGTGGGATGTGGTTTTTGAGAAGGAAGGGCCGGACTGGTATCTTCGCATCCTCATCGACCGGGACGGCACCATGGATACCGACACCTGTGCTGAGGTGTCCCACGCACTGGATCCCATTCTGGACGAAGCGGACCCCATCGACCAGAGCTATTATCTGGAAGTGGGCAGCCCCGGCCTTGGCCGCAAGCTGACCCGCCCGGAGCACTACGAGGTGCTGAAGGGTCAGAAGGTGCGGGCAAAGCTCATCCGCCCCAACGCCGACGGCGTGCGGGAACTGTCCGGCATCCTGACCGGCCGCGAGGGCAGCACCGTGACGCTGGAGACCGAAAACGGCCCTGTGACCTTTGAGGTGAATGCAGTCTCCGGCGTGCAGCTGTGCGACGACGAGGATCTGTTCAACTGAAAATAACCGTCTCTGAGAGAGAAAAGAGAACAAAATATATAGGAGGAACCCGAAAAATGACAGCAGAGAATAAGGACTTTTTTGAAGCGCTTTCCATGCTGGAGCATGAGCGCGGCATCACCGCAGAGTACCTGATCGAAAAGATCAAGGCGGCTATCATCATTGCCGTCAAGAAGAACTATGAGGTCGAGGAGGATCACATCCGGGTGGACATCGACCCCGACACCGGCCGCTTTGACGTGGCACTGATCCAGGACATCGTGGCAGACGAGGACTGGTACGACGAGCACGCCGAGATCGGTGTGACCGAAGCACGCAAGATCCGCAGCAGCTATGAGGTCGGCGACCGCATCATCACCCCGCTCAAGACCCGCGATTTTGGCCGCATTGCCGCCCAGACCGCAAAGCACGTCATCCGTCAGGGCATCCGCGAAGCCGAGCGCAACCAGCAGCTCAGCGAGATCCAGTCCCGCGCACATGATATCGTGCAGGCTACCGTTACCCGCGTGGATACCGAGAAGGGCATCGTTGCGCTGGATCTGGGCAAGGGCGGCGAGGCTGTTCTGCCCCGCAACGAGCAGGTACCCGGCGAGGTGTACACCGAGGGCGAGACCCTGCAGGTCTACATCGTGGATGTGGTCAGCACCGAGCGCGGTCCCCGCGTGATGATCAGCCGCACCCATCCCGGTCTTGTCAAGCGCCTGTTTGAGCTGGAAGTGCCCGAGATCTTTGACGGCACTGTGGAGGTAAAGGCCATCAGCCGCGAAGCCGGTGCCCGCACCAAGATGGCTGTCTGGTCCAAGGACCCCAACGTCAACCCTGTTTCCGCCTGCATCGGCGAGCACGGTGCCCGTGTGGCTGCTGTTGTGGAAAAGCTGGGCGGTGAGAAGATCGATATCGTCAAGTGGAGCGAGGATATCTCTGAGTTCATCTCCGCAGCCCTGAGCCCCGCCAAGGTGGTCAAGGTGGAGCTGCTGCCCGGCGAGACCCGCTCCTGCCGTGTCACCGTGCCCGACCAGCAGCTGAGTCTGGCCATCGGCAACAAGGGTCAGAACGCCCGCCTGTGCGCCCGCCTGACCGGCTACAACATTGATATCCGTCCCGAGAGCGGCTACTACGGCGAGGACGAAGAGCCCAAGAAGGACGCAGCAGACGCTGAATAAGCCCGGCACCATCTGCCGAAGGAGGGAAACCGGATGGCACAAAAAAAGATCCCTGCCCGCCAGTGCATCGGCTGCATGACCAGCCGCCCCAAAAAGGAGCTGGTGCGCGTGGTGCGCGCACCCAGCGGGGAGATCAGCATTGATCTGGTAGGCAAAAAGCCGGGGCGCGGCGCATATCTCTGCCCTGACCCGGACTGCCTGACCAAGGCAAAGAAGAAAAAGGCGCTGGAGCGCTGCTTTGAGCAGCCGGTTCCCG
>UMDV01011392.1_pt1 | contig 29017 bp, 15 predicted proteins | sample 1964571 | NCBI WGS metagenome assembly UMDV01 (sample SAMEA4836002, study PRJEB28245) | human gut metagenome | biome: gut microbiome; material: fecal sample | place: Denmark | collected 2008 | reverse complement strand
AGAGCACACTTGGTGTTGTACAGGCAGATGACTTTGATATTTATCCAAGACCATCTACAGAATATTGTGATAATACAGTAGGAACAGTAGTTGACCCAATCTGTGTACACAATTATGCATTAGATGATAAGAATGCTGAATGGAGTGATTCAGAAAAACAACAGTTATTAGTTGCTTACACATTTGCAACATACTGGACTGGAAGCACAGAAGCTAAGCAGGCAATTGCAGATCAGGAATGGGTTCAGGGTACATCATATAAACCTGCTATGAACGATACATTCCCAGTAGTAACTGGAGATGCATATGATGAACAGATGGATATCTGGTATTCAATCGATTCACATGCAGTTTACAAAGATACAGAAAAATTCCCTGGATTTGCAGAAGTTGTTCGTTTATATAAAGAAGGACAGACATGGGATTACTCAGATAAGACAACTCCGGTATCAATTACAGAAAATGGTGAAAAACAGAGCTGCTTATATGAATGGGAAAACATGTGGGATGAAAATGTAGCAGGCGCATGGCAGACAGACCCTGACTGGGTTGACAATGTAAAATCTAGATTGGCTGACTGGAATACAGCTATGAATAAAGATTTAGAAGCAGCTACAGAACAGTTGAAGGAATCTTTAAAGGAATATTATGGATTCACAGATGCTGATTTTAAATAAAAGCTGATTGTTAACATCATTGCGGAACTACTCACTTGGGCAGTTCCGCTTTTGTAACAAGAAAGAAAGGACAACAATGAAAAAAAAGATTATTAGCGGATTGGTTGCTGTATGTGTCATTGTTGCAGCGATATTTGCATATAAGTTTGCGTTTGGCAACTCCGGTACATATGTTAAAGATCCAAGTGCTACTGAAGTACAAAAGGCGTTTGATACTTTAAACAATGCATATGTAGAAGATGGCACACAACCAGAAAAGTATTACACAGATTTCATTGCTGACAGTTCTCTGAGTACAGGCGAAGGAAAACATATTGCATCAGTAAATGGTGGAATATCAACTGAAGAATATTATCAGCAGAACAAAAACAATGAAAATGTTTCTGAAGAAGTTAAAGAAAATAGTAATCCGATGAAAGAATTAGATTATCAGGATGTAGCTCAATATGACATTTCAGTTGAAAAGAGCGGATTGTACTATTTGTATTTGGATTACACTTCAGTAGGAAGCACAATGTCTAATTACACAGTAAGCGTTAAAATTGATGGTGAACAGAAGTATAATGAAATGAATACAATAAGTTTACCGCTTACATGGAAAGATAAAGATGTTGAAGTTGATAAAGATGGAGTTAAAACATTTCCGTTAGACAGTCACAATGATGAAATGGCTCCAAGCCAGGAAGTTGTTAAAGACTGGAATTTAGAATCTCCTCTTTATAATAATACATATACATCAACAACTCCTTTATGCTTCTATTTAGAAGAAGGCGTAAATACAATCGAAATCGAAAATGTTTCATCAGGCGGCTTGGCAGTTGGAGATTTAGTTGCTGCAGCTGCAGAAGATGACACAGATTCATACGAAGATTATGCTAAGAGTCATAGCAATGAAAAACATATCTCAGATGAAGATGTTCAGATTGACGCAGTATATTATGATACAAAAAATACAACAAGTGCTATTTATGGAACAAGCACAAATTCATCACTTACAAGATTTAACATCGATTATGAAAAATTAAATACATTAGGATGGTCGGAAGCAGGTGCAGAAGTTACATATAAGTTCAATGTAGCTAAGACAGGAAATTATAACTTGGCCTTCCATTATAAAAATGAAAAGAAAGAATTCAGTTCTTTTGAAACAATTAAAATAGATGGAAAAGTCCCATTTACTGAATTAGAAAATTATCAGTTTCCATATGTAGCATCAGGTTGGGACAACCTTACACTCGCTGATGAAGAAGGAACTCCTTATGAAATCTATTTAACAGAAGGTGAACATACAATTACGATTAAACAGGAAAACCAGCCTGTTATGGAAGCGTATAGAGATGCTTTACTTATTGAACAGCATTTGACAGATTTTGAACTTGAAATCACAAAGATTACAGGTACAAATATTGATAAAAACAGAAAATGGAAAATGACTAAATACATTCCTGAGATTAAGGATTATCTTGATGCGTACGAAACATTAATTCAGCATATAAGATTTTTACTTCAGGATTATTCAGATGGTGGTAATGATGGTGCAGTTCTTACTTATTTAGATCAGGCAGAAGTTTTCATCAAGAATATTTCAAAATATCCGGATGAAATTGCTTTACATAAAACTGATTTAACCGGAGCTGAAAACTCAATATTAAAATCAATGAGTAACTTTACAACAGAAGTTGTAGCTAACAGCATTACACTTGATAGAATTTATGTTTATGGTGATAAGAGCCAGTTAGGAGCAAATAACTCTTCGGTTGGTGGATCACTCTGGGTTGGAATAAAGTCATTGATGAATACATTTACTTCATCTAAGTATTCTACAGATATTGAACAGGCAGGAGACGACGTACTTACGATTTGGTACAACGGTGCAATTACTCACGTAGATTTACTTCAGAAGATGGCAGATACACAGTTCACACCACAGACAGGAATTAAAGTTAAAATTGCAACAATGCCTGATGTAAATAAACTTACATTGGCTATTGCAGCTGATAAGACACCTGATATGGTATTAGGACTTGCCTCTTATGTACCTTTTGATTTATCAAGCCGTGGGGCTTTATACGATATGACACAGTTTGATGACTTCTGGTCAGTGTCAAAGAGATTCCCAACAGGAAGTTTTGTTTCATATGTATATAATGAAGGAGTTTATGCTATTCCTGAAAGAACAGATTTCAACGTTATTGCATATAGAACAGATATATTTGACAACTTAGGAATTCAGGTTCCTGATACATGGGATGACTTAATTGAAATATTACCTACACTTCAGAGATATGGTATGAATTTCTATCATAATATTTCTCTTGGTACAACAGGTTACAAGTGGTTCTATCAGACAGCTCCAATGATTCTTCAGAATGGCGGACAGCTTTACAAGCAGAATGAAGATGGAATTGTAACAACAGGTATTGATACAAAAGAATCAGTTAAAGGTTTACAGGTATTGGGCGATTTATTTACAAAATACTCACTTGATACATCAGTACAGAACTTCTTTAATTCATTTAGATATTCTACATTGCCAATTGGTATTATTGGTATGGAAGATTACACATTGATTAACAATGGTGCACAGGAATTAGAAGGACAGTGGGATATTGCTCCATATATCGGAACAAAGAGAACTGATGAAAATGGAAATGAATATGTAGACAGAACATTCGTAGCAAATGGTTCAGGCGCTTCTATATTTAAATCGTCTAATAAGAAGGAACAGGCTTGGAAATTCCTTAAATGGTGGACAAGTCAGGATGTTCAGGTTGAATATACAAACACACTTCGTTCTACATACGGTAAGACATATTTCTGGCTTTCAGCAAATATTGAAGCTTTAAAAGCTAACCCAATGGATGAAGCTGATAAGCAGGTTATTTTAAATCAGATGAATTATGTAACTGATGTAACAAGAACACCGGGTCAGTACTTACTTGAAAGAACAATTTCAAATATATGGACAACAATGGTATTCGATGGAACAGCGGCACAGGTTGCAGTCGATGAAGCAAAGGTTGATGTAAACAGAGAAATTATTCGTAAGATGCAGGAACTTGGATACTACGATGAAGATGAAGTGATGGTTAAGAAATTCAAACTTCAGGGTTACGATTGGATTAAAGAAAATCAGGATGCGGCAGCACCGGAAAAGGAGGAGTAAAAGATGGCTAAAACAATAGCAGAGCGCAATCATAAAAAACACGCATCTGGCGAAGGATTTAAAATCTTTTTACTTTTCCTTCCATATGCACTTTTATTTATAACATTTATTTTACTTCCTATTATAATAGCTATGGGATTGTCATTTACATATTTTGATGTAATTAACGCTCCAAAGTTTGCGGGATTACATAACTATATAACATTGCTCACGGGTGATGAAGTATTTATGAAGTATGTATTACCTAATACTGTATTGTACGCTATTGTAGTAGGTATTGGAGGATATATATTATCTTTCTTAATGGCTTGGTTACTTGCTCAGGTAACACCAAGAATCAGAACAGTATATGCTTTGGCTATGTACACACCTTCAATGGTAGGTCAGGTTTTGATTACAGTAATTTGGAAGACAATCTTCTCTGGTGATCAGACGGGTTTAGCTAATGCATATTTGCAGAAATTTGGAATAATTGATCAGCCAATTCAATGGTTAATTTCATCAGATTACTTTATGCCGATTATGATTTTCGTATCATTATGGTCATCAATGGGTATTGGATTCTTATCAATGCTTTCAGGTATTTTAAATATCGATCAGGAATTATACGAAGCAGCTTATGTGGATGGTATAAAGAACAGAGCACAGGAAATCATTTACATTACAGTCCCATCAATGAAACCACAGATGTTATTCGGTGCGGTTATGGCGATTGTAAATGCGTTTAACATGGGATGGATTGGTGTTGCTTTAGCAGGTGCCAACCCAACACCGGATTATTCAGGACAGTTAATTGCTAACCATATTGATGATTATGCATTCTTACGTTATGAAATGGGTTATGCAGCTGCAATCTCAGTAGCATTACTTGCTTTAGTATGGATTTGTAGCCAGGTAGCAAATAAGTTGTTTACTGAAAAAGATGAATTTTAAAAGGGAGGAGAAATAGAATGGCAAATTTTCAAGGTAATAGAATTAACCCAACAAGATTTTCAACAGGGCAAATAAAATTCCACATTATTGCATTTCCATTGTCAATATTTATGATACTCCCTGTAATTTTTATAATATGTCAGGCGTTTAAGCCTTTAGGTGAATTGTTTAGATTCCCACCAACAATTTTTGTTCACAATCCAACATTGGATAACTTTAAGAATCTGTTTAACTTAGCAGGAGCTACAGGTATTCCAATGTCAAGATACTTTTTGAACTCACTTATTGTAACAGTTCTTACAGTAATCTTGAATGTAATTATTACAATAATGGCAGCATATGTATTCTCAAAAAAGAAATTTAAGATTAAAGGTGCTTTATGGGAAATCAACCAGGCAGCCCTTATGTTCGTAATGACAGCTGTTGCCATTCCAAGATTTATTATTATCGTTAAATTAGGAATTTACAATACATGGCTTGCACATATTTTGCCTTTGATTGCAATGCCGGTAGGTTTGTTCTTAGTTAAGCAGTTCGTTGATGGTATACCTGATGCTTTAATAGAAGCAGCCGTAGTTGATGGCGCAGGAGATATTACTATTTTAAGAAAAGTTATTATTCCATTAACAAGACCTGCTTTGGCTACATCTATTGTTCTTACATTCCAGGCAGTATGGAACAACGTAGAATCATCAAACAACTACATTACAAATGAAACATTGAGAACATTAAACTACTATGTAAACTCTATCAGTGTTAATAACGTAGTTGCAGCGGCTGGTATTTCAGCAGCAGCTTCGATGATATTGTTTGTACCTAACTTGATTATCTTTATCTGTATGCAGTCTCAGGTTATGAACACTATGAGCCATTCAGGTATTAAGTAAGGAGGACCGGAAGATGAAGAGAAATATGAAGAAACCATTAGTGTTTATAATGGCATTAATGATGATGATAATGACAGTTCTTCCGGTTAGTGCATCCCAGGCTACAAGTTATACATACACTTTGGATGATAACAATGAGCGTGTAAGAACACAGGATGCTTACTTGCCAGATAGAACAATTACTAATTTAGGATTGAAAAATCCTTCAGACATAATAATTGATGAAAACAATATTATGTACATCTGCGATACAGGAAATACAAGAATTGTAATATACGATTTAAATTCAGAGAAGGTTTTACATATAATCTCAGGTGATGATGATATTTACAAGGGAACAGATTTCAAAGGATTTACAACTCCTAAGGGTATATTCCGTACAGATGATGGAACACTTTATGTTGCTGATGGCGGAGAAAAAGCTGTTTTCAAATTTGATTCAAATTACAATTACTTGACAGCATTTGAAACTCCAACAGCTCCAATATTTGGTGACACAAACTACGAACCAAGTAAAGTGGCAGTTGATAAAGGTGGAAACATCTTTATCGTGTCAGAAGGTGTTAATACAGGTATAATTCAGTTGAGTTATACAGGTGAATTTCTTGGATATTTTACATCAAATAAAACAAGATTGACACCACAGCAGGCATTCTTGAAAGCTATTTATACAAAAGAGCAGGAAGAAAAATCTGCACTGTTAAACACAGCACCACCTACATTTTCTAATATTTATGTTGATGAGACAGGTACTGTTTATACAACAAGTATGGGAAAAGGTGATGACTTATTAAAGAAACATAGTACAAACGGTGGAAACATGTTCCAAAACGCTGTTGCGGCGCATGCAAGTTTGACAGATGTTTCAGTTGATGACAGAGGAATAATTTATGCAAGTGATACTACAGGATATATTACAGTTTACACAAAATCAGGAGAATTGATTTTTGATTTTGGCGCAAATGTAAAGAACCTTGATATTTCAGGTTTATTCTCATCACTTACAACAATTGCTACAGATAATAATTATAATATTTGGACAGCAGATGGAGATAAAGGATATTTACAGTCATTTATTCCAACAGATTATGCTAAGACAATTTATAAAGCCTTAGATGAATATGAAAATGGTGAATATGCAGCATCACTTGAAGACTGGTCAACAGTTCTTCGATTAAACCAGATGTCAGTACTTGCACACAATGGTGTAGGTAAAGCATATTACAATGCAGAAGAATATTCAGACGCAATGGAACATTTTGAAATTGCCGGAAACAGAAACGATTATTCAAATGCATTCTGGGAAGTTCGTAATGAAGTAATTCAGAACAATTTATGGTGGGTAATGCTTATCATCTTTATTCTTATTGTTGTAAAAGTATTGATTGTTTTAATTGACAGAAAGAAAGTATTAAAGAAGAAAAAGAGAGCCCTCGGTAAGAAGTTAAAAGAAGTGCCTGTAATTGGAGAGTTAGGATATGCATTTAAGATATGTAAACACCCAATTGACAGATATTATGATATCCGTGTAGGAAAGAATGGTTCAGTTATCGCTGCAAGTATTATATACATAGTATTCTTTATTGTTTATATGATTTATAAGACAAGCAAAGGATTTATTTATCAGTACACAGATATTGAAGATATGGATATCAGCGCAGTAGTAATCGGTTTCTTCGCAATCGTAATTTTATTTGTTATTTGTAACTATCTTGTTACATCAATTACAGATGGTGATGGAACATTTAAGCAGGTTTATATGATTCCTGCATATGGTGCAATTCCTGCTTTAATATCAATGATAGCAGTAATTGTTATGTCTTATGGTTTGACATATAATGAAGCATTCATTCTTACAGTAATCTTAATTGTTGGTATCGGCTGGTCATTAGTACTGGTATTCCAGGGATTATCAACTGTACATGATTACAGTTTTAAAGAAACAGTAGTAAGTTTGATTATTACATTTGTATTTATGCTCATTGCAGCAATCGTAGTACTTATCGTAATTATCATGTGGGAACAGTTATCAGGCTTCTTAATTACAATAGGAAAGGAGATTATAAGAAATGTTACAGGTAAATAAAAAAGTTATAAATAAAATAATATCAGCATCTCTCATAACAGTCCTTTCAGCAGGAGTTGCAGTAAATGGTTCCTATCTTAATACAAACAGAGATACAAGAAAGGCACCTGAAAGATCAAAGTCAGCAATGAGTGTTTCTTCAGCTTTTGAAAAAATATATGAGTCTGATAAGGTTGCATATTATTATAGAGAAGACAGAGATATATTTGCTATTGAAGATAAGGCAACAGGATATGTCTGGAAAACAGGTTTAGACGTTCCGTTTAAAAAGCAGGTTGAAGATGCTAAAGATGCAGTAAATGGTGAAGGCCATTATACAGTTGAAAGACTAGCAGAAAAATGGAAAATGACTAAAGTTCAGGTTAGAGAAATTGCCAATACTCCAATTGAAGAATCAATGAATGAACAGTACACTGGAATTGCTAATTCATTAATTTCAATTGAATGTTTCAAAGGAAGCGGAGAAAGTATGACAACAACTACATACGCTTCAGCATCATATGATGATAAAGATGGTGATTCATCACTTGAAGAAGTAAGTGGTTCTAATGGAAAACAGTGGAAATTAAATGCTGTATTTGATAAAGCTGAAATTGGTGTTGAAGTTATGATTACTTTAGGTGATGACGGAAGCATCAATTACAATATTCCTTACGATGGAATTTCAGGTAAGGGTATTAAGAAACTTTCATCAATATCAATTACTCCTTTCTTAGGAGCAAGTGGTGGTGTACAAACTGTATATAATGAAAAAGAAAAAGATTGGACAGACCTTCAAAAAAAATATTTAACACCTGGTTATGTATTTGTACCTGATGGAAGTGGAAGTTTAATCAGATTCGCAGAAAATACATCAAAGTTCAGTGATTACACAGGAGATGTTTATGGAAGTGATTTATCAAGTTATATGTATTACTACAGTGCACTTGATGATTCAGTTCCACTTGAAGATCCGGTAATGCCTGTATTTGGCGTTTCACAAGGTGATGGAACTCAGTCAGCGTTTGTTGCATATGCAGATAGTGGCGATGAATTTATGACAATTATTGCAACTCCATCATCTACGGACAAGAATAAAATCAGATATACATATGCATATCCTAAATTCTCTTACAATACAGAATTCTACCAGGTTACAAACCAGGCAGGTGATGCTTATCGTAAGACTCAGGATAAGGCAAATGAATTTGATATTGATATGACATACGATTTCCTTTACGGAGATGGAAGTAACGGCGAACCTGCAGCTGATTATACAGGAATGGCAAAAGCATACAGAGAACATCTTATCGAAGAAGGAATATTGACAGTTAAGGAAGATGAAGAGGGAGATATCCCAATGAGAATTGATTTCTTAATGTCAGATTCTAAAAAAGGTGTATTTGGAACACAGGAAGTTGCCGTAACAACAACAGATGATGTTAAGAAAATTTTAGATAAGTTAATTGGAGATGGAATAACAAATATTAATTCAGGTCTTATGGGATGGCAGAAAAATGGTGAAACATTAGCAAAACCAAGTGATTGGAAGTTCTCAAAGGACATTGGTAAAAAAGGCAAATTCAAAGATCTTATGAAAGAATTTAGCGACAAGGAAATTGATATTTCATTCTCAAGAGATTTCGTATCAATTAACAGTAAGATGATTAACTACTATGGAAATGCAGCTAAGCATTTAAATACTCAGTATTTAACAGTAGATAAATCAAAAGTATTGCCTGAAAACTCACCTGTAACTGACTTTAGTTTTGCATTACCTACAAAGTCAGCAAACTGGTTGACAAGTTTATACGAAAGAATTAGTGATTACAATAATTCAATAACAGTTAAAGGTATTTCAAATACATTATTAAGCTCACATAGCAGTACAGGACCTACAACAACTGTTACACAGGCAATTAACTTATATGAAAAAGCATTTGAAAAAATTAAGAAGAATGGGGCAACAGTTAATATGGATAGCCCAAATCAGTACTTATGGAAATATACAGACCGTTACTTACAGTCACCTGTAGGAACATCTCAGTATGTATATGAAACTGATTCAGTTCCTTTCTTACAGATGGTATTAAATGGAACAATGGAAGTATACGCACCATATTCAAACTTCTCATTCTATTCACAGGCTGACATGTTGAAGATGATTGATTATAATATTTCACCTTCATTCGTGTTAACACAGAAGCCTTCATACTTACTTGCATCAACAACATCGTGTGATTACTACTCAACAGAGTTCGATCAGTATGAAGATTTGATTAATACAATTTACACAACAGTAAATGATGTGTTATCAAAGGTTAAGGGATGCGAATGGATTGGAAGAAAAGTATTAGATGATGGTGTAATTGCTAATGAGTACACATCAAATGATGGAGAAAAGACAGTAATCATCAACTATACAGATGAAGAAGTAACAATAAACGGTGAATCAGTTCCTGCCCAGAGTGCAGCAGTAATTGAAGGAGGTGTAAATTAATGGCAGACGAAAATAAGATTGTAACACCTTCAGATATTGAAGAAGCAAAGACAGAAACAGTAGATACACAGACAACTGCTACAGTGGAAAACACTGTAGCAGAGAAAGATGAAAAAGTTGAAAGTGTTGTTACAGATGAAGAAATTGCATCTGTAGAAATAACTCAACCACAGAAAGCCCAAAGTTCAAGTCTTCGAGCTCAGATGAAAAGTCTTAGAGACGAAGAAGAGGAAGAAGCTAAAGAAAAAGAAGAAGAAAAATCTCAGCCGGAAGAAGAACCTGTCCGTGGTGATTCCATAATAGAAGAAAAACTGGCTAAGATTGAAAAAGAAGAAAAAATGAGCAAAGCAGAAGCCAGAGCAGAAAAGGCAGCATTAAAGGCTGCAGAAAAAGCTGCAAAGGAAGAAGCAAAAGCCGTAAATAAAAAAGAAACTAAACAAAAGAAAGTACAGCCAAAGGAAAAAGGCAAAAAGAAAATGCAGACATATCAGCATAGACAGAATAAATATGGATATGCTTTTATGGCACCTTGGATTGTAGGATTTTTACTTTTTACATTATTCCCGTTTGTTGCAACTATTTTCTTGAGTTTTATGAACGTTAAGAAAGCAGCAACAGGTTATGTACTTAAGTTTGCAGGAATTAATAACTATATAACAGCGTTTATTAAGAACTCAGATTTCTTACCAGCGTTACTTAGTTATTTGAAGATGATAATTCCATATACATTCATTGTAGTTGTATTATCATTTATCATTGCGTATCTTCTTAATAAGATTAAGACAGGTAAGGGATTACTTAGAACAATTTACTTCCTGCCCGTAATTATTATGTCAGGTCCTGTAATGTCACAGTTACTTGATGTACAGAATGCGGCAGCAGAAGCTACACAGAAAGTAAGTGGTGCAGTTGATGCGGCTGATCAGTACTCAAACATCTTCATTATGCAGATGATTCAGAGTTACTCAGCACCATTAGCAACAACACTTGCTCAGGTATTTGATCAGTTATCAATAATTTTATGGTTTACTGGTATCCCAATCGTTTTGTTTATTAACGGTTTGCAGAAAATTAATGTAAGTATTTATGAAGCAGCTAAGATTGACTCAGCTAATGCTTGGCAGATAATGTGGAAGATTACAATTCCAATGTTAAGGCAGATTGGAATGATTATTACAATCTTCACAGTAATTCAGTTAGGTACTTACGAAGCTATCAACCCTGTATACACCTTGATTCTTGAACAGACCGGTGATACGGCGAGTGGTTTAGGATATGCAGCAACATATGCATGGATTTACAGTATAATCGTATTAATAATTGTAGGATTTGTTTTATTGTTATTTAAGGAAAGAAAGCCAAAAGACATTAAAGACAGAAAGAGACAGGAAAAGAAATTGGCTAAACTTGAAAAACAGCAGATGAAGAGATTAAAGAAACAAAACAGATATGCAAAGAAGGAGGCAAAGAAATATGGCAAGTAAAAATGATCAATCAGTTATTGATTTGACTAAAATGAATAAGTTTAGTTTTGCAAAATTAAAGAAATTAAAAGCTGTTCATGTTATTTCTAAAATTGCTATATATTTCCTTCTTATTTGTATAGGATTTGTATACTTAGAGCCGATATTTGAAATGATATCAAAATCAATCATGTCAGCTAAGGATTTGATTGATCCATCAATTACATGGATTGCAAAGCATTTTACATTAAGCAACTTTAAAGAAGCAGCAAATACTTTGGATGTAAGTCATTCATTGATTAACTCAATTTGGGTTTCAGCATTGTTTGCACTTGGTCAGACTATTGTTTCTGCTACAACAGGATTTGCTTTATCAAGATATTCATTTAAAGGTAAAGGATTATGGTTTGGAATGATAGTATTAGCATTTATCCTTCCGGTACCACTCCTTACAGTACCTAGAATTATCATGTTAGATTCATTAAATACTGCAATCGGTGTTAAATTAATAGGAACTATCATTCCACAGCTTTTAATGTCTATTTTAGGACAGGGAACATATTCAACAATTTTGATTTTGATTTTCTATAACTTCTTCAATATGATTCCAAAATCATTAGATGAAGCAGCTATGATTGATGGTGCTGGAGCATTAAAGGTATTCTATCATGTAGCAATCAGATTATCACTTTCAACAATTCTTGTAGTATTTATGTTCGCATTCGTATTTAACTGGAATGAAACATATTCAACAAGTACATTGATGCGTAATTCAATTGAGTTGGTACCAAATCAGTTAACATTATTTGATAACAATCTTACAACTAGCGATGTAGGTAGTGTAAATGAAGCAAGTAAGATGGCGGCAACATTAATTTCAATAGCTCCATTGTTATTGTTATATGCACTCGTACAGAGACAGTTTATTGAAGGTATTGAAAACGCAGGTATTACAGGAGAATAAAAATGAAACGAAAACTGACAGCAATATGTATGATATTCGCCACAGCTTTTGCTGTGGTGGCCTGCCAGTCTTCTGATAAAAGCCAAACAAATAATACGAAAGATAAAACAGAGACTCAGACAGTCAAAGAAAGAATAGCAAATAGTATTCCGGACAGATATGATGATTACGGTGAAACAAAACCGGCTGATTATTATGTCAAAGCAGATGGATTTGATTATGACTATAGCAATTTGAATTACAAACTTGTATGGTCAGATGAGTTTGATTATGAAGGACTCCCTGATGAAAGCAAATGGACTTACGATATAGGTAAAGGCCAAGGCGGTTGGGGAAATGGCGAACTGCAAAAATACACAGACAAAGGAAATGCCTGGGTAAAAGATGGTAAGCTTACAATCGAACTTAGAAAAGAACAGGATGAATTCGGGAAAGATATGTATACGTCAGCCCGAATTAAAACAAAAGGAAAAGCTGATTTCCGATATGGTAAATTTGAAATTAAAGCAAAATTACCTAAAGGAAAAGGAACATGGCCCGCGATATGGATGCTTCCATCAAGTACTACTGAATATGGTGGATGGCCTATGTCAGGAGAAATTGACATAATGGAACATGTTGGATATTTGCAAAATATTATTCATTCAAATGTGCATTGTCAAAAATACAATGGATTGGATGGCTCTAATAAAGGTTGGGCAAAAAAAGTCGAGGGTGTTAGCGAAGAATTTCATACATATGGATTCGAATGGCTACCGGACAAATTAATATTTACCGTGGATGGTGAAACAATATTTACTTACGATCCCGATGAATATGTTGGAAATAGTAAAAATGTAACAAAAGATGAATGGCCTTTTGATAAGGAATTTCATCTTATAATGAATATAGCTTACGGCGGAAGCTGGGGTGGAAGTTCAGGAACAGATGATGAATGCCTTCCACAGCAGATGCAGGTAGATTATGTTCGTGTATATCAAAGCGACGTTATAAGCGCTTTGGCAGAAAAAGAAAAATAGGAGGCGCAAATGAAAGCAATGAAAAAAATCACATCAGTTGTTTTATCATTATTAATGGTTGTTTCTATAATTGGTGTTATGCCAACTCAAACAGATGCAGCTATCAAGGTTTTGACAGGCAAAAAGACAACTATTTCAATAGGCGAATCATATGGTATCGCTACATTAGCAAAGGGAGTTAAATACTCTACAAGCAATAGCAAAGTTGCTTCAGTTAACAGCAAAGGTTCAGTAAAAGGTAAAAAAGCCGGTATTGCAAAAATTAAATTATCATCAAGTGCCGGAACAGCAACAGTTAAGGTTACTGTTACACCAACTAAGGTAAAAGGTGTTAAGGCTAGCATTGCTTCAAGTACAGAAACAGCTTCAAACGTTACTGTATCTTGGAAGAAAGTAAAAGGAGCAACAGGTTATTATATCTACAAATCAACAAATAAGAACAAGGGATTTAAGAAGGTTGCTACAGTAAAAAAAGGTAAAAAAACAAAAACTACAATTAAGAATGTAGCCGGTGGTGCAACATATTACTATAAAGTAAAAGCTTATGCTAAAGCAGGCAAAAAAGCAATTGCTAGTAGCGAATATTCAAATGTTGCAAGCGTAAAAACTTGGAAGTTGACTTGGTCAGATGAATTTAATGGAAACAGTTTAGACCTCAATTCATGGAAATATGAAACAGGAGCAAATGGATGGGGTAATGAAGAATTTCAGGATTATACAGAAGGAAAGAACATTAAATTTGAAAATGGTTGTTTAGTAATTATTCCTAGAATGGAATATGATTTAGTTGCTAAGAAACCTGTATATTGCTCATCAACAAGAATTAATACTAAAGGTAAAAGAGAATTTACTTATGGTAGAATGGAAATAAGAGCAAAGGCATCTAAAGCAAAAGGTACTTGGTCAGCAGGATGGATGCTTGGAGCAAACAATGATACAAAAACATGGCCATTATGTGGTGAAATTGATATTTTAGAAGCAATGAACGGTGGAGTTCCACAGACAATCCATTGCCCATATTTTAATAACCAGTCAACATCTCATGGAAATAAGAATTATGACACAGGTCTTACACAGGCTACTGCAGCAGCAGATTTCCATACATATACAGCAGAATGGAATGAAAATTCAATCACATTCATGGTAGATGGAAGAGTAGTTGGTGTATATGATCCTTCAAAATTCAGTGCAAGTATTTTCAATGAAGCTTGGGTATTTGATCATTCATTCTTCTTCATTCTTAACTGTGCAATCGGTGGTAACGCTGCAGGAACAGTTACAACAGATGGATGGACATTAACAGGAACAAATGGAAATATTCAGACATATGAAGACTACTATTATGTTGACTATGTAAGAGTATATCAGTAAGATAAAATTGACTGTCACCCGTTAAGTGGCGGGTGACAGATATAATAAAACCTTAGGAGGGAATAACATGGTTACAATTAAAGATGTTGCTAGAGAAGCAGGAGTTGCAATATCTACGGTTTCTAATGTATTTAACAATGCTGACATCGTAAGTGAAGATACAAAACAGAAAGTATTAGAGGCGGTTGAAAAATTGCATTATATCCCTAATATGAATGCAAAGTTATTAAAATCTAATAGAAAGAATACAATAGGATTATTTGTAACAAGTTTACAGGGAGATTTCTATAAGGTTTTAACACAGGCAATTCATTTGCAATGCAAATTAAACGATTACTTATTAAACATATATGTAAGTAATGACAACTCACCGGATGAAATATATCGTATGATAATTGCATCAGGCGTAGCAGGAGCAATAATTTATCATGAAGATTTAACAGGCGATTATGTAAAGCGAATTGCAACAGTTAATATTCCAATGGTATTTATTGATAGAAATTGTAAGGGAAAAAATATTTCAGGAGTATTTGTAGATGACAAATTAGGAGCATCTATGGCAGTTGACCATTTGATTAAACTTGGTCATAAGAGAATCGGTTACATGCATGGTAACGAAAGCGGTGACGATGAACATCGTTATGCCGGATATGCGGAGATGATGGAAAAGAACAATCTCCCAATCGATAAGGAATTAGAAGTCAGAGGATATTATGAGGAATCACTTGCGTACAGTGAAATGAGATCACTGTTATCAAAAGGAATTGATATCCCGGATGCTATGTTCTGTGCAAATGATGAAATGGCATGGGGCGTTATTCAGGCATTTCAGGATATCGGTGTGAGAGTACCTGAAGATGTAAGTGTTATCGGATATGATGACAGTACAATTAGTCCTTATTATGGAGTACCTCTTACAACAGTACACAGCCCAATTGCAGAAATGGGTAGTGTAAGCGCAAATGAGCTTTTCAGATTGCTCAAATCAGATGATGATAAGAATGGAACAGTAACTAAATTATCACCAAAAATGGTTTATAGAAGCTCATGTGGTAGAGCAAAAGAAAGATAAAAAAGAAAATTATTAGCGTAAGCATAAAGATAAATATAATGATAAAAAAAGGAGTAATAAAATGAGTAACTACAGACTTGAAGGTAAGACTTTTGTTATAGATGATTATGATAGAATGCCGGCTTTTTCAAGCTTTTTGCCAGGTCTTGCAGGTGTTAAAGGAATTCCAATGTGGACATTCTACACTAACAGAGGACAGGGAATGAATAGTTTTGGTATTGGCAACAAGGGAAATGCCATTATGGAATTTAACTCAGCTAATACAGCATTTGAAAACACACAGGTAAAAGGTTTTAGAACATTCTTAAAAATTGATGGACAGTACTATGAACCATTTTTCCAGTATGAAGATGATGCAAAACGTTCAATCAGAATGAATAAAAACAGTTTCAAGATTATTGAAAATAATACTAAATATGGTATTGAGGTTACAGTAAATTACTATGTACTTCCAAATGAAAGTATCGGAGCTCTTGTAAGACAGGTTTCTGTTAAGAATACAGGAGATAAGGTTAAGAACATCGAAATCGTAGATGGTCTTCCAAAGATTATTACATACGGAATTGCAAATGGTGAATTTAAGGAAATGTCTAACTTATTTAAAAGCTGGGCAGACATTAAGAACCTTGAAAACAAAGTTCCATATTATACACTTAGAGCTTCAACAAAGGATTCAGCTGAAGTATCAGACGTTGAAGGTGGTTACTACTATTTAACAATTAAGGATAATGAATTACAGGATGTAATCTATGATGTAGATACAGTTTATGGTTATGACTTATCTCTTATGAAACCTGTTAATTTTGTAGAAGGTGGAATTGATAAAGTATTAGCAAAGAAACAGTGTTTTGCTAATAAAGTACCTTGTGGATTTACTCCATTTAAGGCAGAAATTAAAGCCGGGGAAGACTTCTCATTCTCAACAATGATTGGTTTTGCAGGTTCAGTTGAACAGATTAATGCTAAACTTGCAGATTTCACAGTACCTGGTTATTTAGATAAGAAATTTGAAGAAGCAGAAGAATTAGCAGATAGCTTCACTTCAGATATTAAGACAAAGACAGCAGCCGGAATATTTGACCAGTATGTAGAACAGTGTTACTTAGATAACTTCTTAAGAGGTGGATATCCATATGTATTAAACAAAGATGGAAATAAGTCAGTAATTCACTTGTTCAGTAGAAAACATGGTGACCCTGAAAGAGATTACAACTTTTTCTCAATCGCTGCTGAATATTATTCACAGGGTAATGGTAACTTCAGAGATGTATCTCAGAACAGAAGAAATGATGTATTCTTCAAGAAGGACGTTGGTGACTTCAATGTTAAGACATTCTTTAGTCTTATTCAGGCAGATGGATACAATCCACTTGAAGTAAGACCAAGTCTTTTCAATGTAATTGAAGGAAAAGAAGATGAAGTTCAGGCTTATGTTGAAGAATCAATTAACGGTGATGCTACAGCAATTAAGGAAATTGTTGCAGGTAAATTTACACCGGGACAGATTTCAAACACAATTGCAAAACTTCAGTTAGAACTTAAGATTGATGATGGAGAATTCATTGCAAATATTTTAAATAACTGTAATCAGAACATTGAAGCAGGATTTGCTGAAGGTTATTGGAGTGATCACTGGGATTACAATATGGATTTAGTAGACAACTACTTAAGCATTTTCCCTGATAAGATTAATGAATTCTTATTTGAAGATAAGACATATAAATTCTATGACAGTGTAGCAACAGTTGTACCACGTGATGAAAAATACGTGATTAACAACAAGGGTGCTGTACGTCAGTATGGTATGGAAGTTGAAGATGAAGAAAAACTTGCAAGACCTGGATTTAATAAATGGGCTACAAACTGGTTACAGACAAAAGACCAGAAACCATATATGACAACATTATCAGTTAAGATGATTATTTTAGCACTTAGTAAATTCGCTCAGCTTGATGTTGATGGAATGGGTGTTGAAATGGAAGGTGGAAAACCGGGCTGGAATGATGCTATGAACGGACTTCCTGGATTATTTGGTTCAGGTACACCTGAAACATTTGAGTTAAAGAGACTTGTTAACTTCATCATTGACAATTTCGAAGGCGAAGGCAAAATCGTAATGCCTGCTGAAATTGCTAAGTATTTAAGAGATGTTAAGGCTACATTAGATAAGGCAAATGCAGGCGAACTTAACGATTTTGAATATTGGGATGCAGTTGCAACAATCAGAGAAAATTATAGAGAAACAATTAAACTTTACTTTAGTGGAGAAGAAACAGCTCTTGCTAAATCAGAAATAGTTGAAATCTTCAAAGCATTTGAAGCTAAGATTGAAAAAGGCATTGCAAAAGCAGTTGAAATTGGTGAAGGCGTAGTTCCTACATACTTTACACATGAAGTAACTGACTTTGAACCAGTTGTAGATGCTGATGGAAATCCTGTAATGAGTCATTATGGATTACAGAAAGCTAAAGTTAAAGGCTTTAAGGCAGTTCCACTTCCAGCCTTCCTTGAAGGACCTGCAAGAATGATGGGATATGTTGATACAGACACAGCACGTGAAATGTTTAATAATGTTAAAAAGACAGATATTTACGATAGCAAACTTGGAATGTATAAGACATCAGCTTCAATCGAAGAATGCTCAATGGAAAATGGACGTTGCCGTGCATTTACACCAGGATGGCAGGAAAGAGAAAATGTATTCCTTCACATGGAATATAAATATATGTTGGCAATGATTAAAGCGGGATTATATGATGAATTCTACGAAACAGTAACAAGAGCGTTAGTTCCATTCTTAGATCCAAATATGTATGGAAGAAGTATTCTTGAAAATTCATCATTTATCGCATCAAGTGCAAATCCAAATGAAGACATTCACGGAAGAGGCTTTGTTGCAAGACTTTCAGGTTCTACAACAGAAATGATTTCAATGTGGATTGAAATGTTTACAGGTGGAAAAGTATTTACATATGAAAATGGAGAATTAGTACTTAACTTCACACCAAAGCTTGCAAAATGGTTATTTGATGAAGGAAAGGCTACATTCAGATTATTATCAACTTGTGATGTAACATATGTAAACAACACAGGAAAAGATACATATGGTGCTGATGCAGCAGTAGTTGATAAAGTAGAAATAGACGGAAAAGTAGTTTCTACTGAAAATAAGATTACAGGCGAATTAGCAGAAGCTGTACGTGATGGAAAAGTAGACAAGATTACTGTTTATTTTAAATAGTTGCTAAATGAATAGGCGGAGATCCAGGAGGGTGTCCGCCTTTTGTGTGAATAGTGATTGCAAAAAACGCAAATTTTTATAAAAAATTAACATTTTACACACTTATAAAGACATACAAAGGATACGGGCTGTGGTTTTTGCGAACGCTTACTTGAGTATATTAGAAAGAGGAGAAGAAATGGGAAGTCTTAAATATATAGATAAAAAAGGTACATTTACACTGGACAATCCTGATTTAACAAGTTATATGTATTTTCCACTTGCAAATGAAGCAGGAATGATGAGTGCAATTACTCCTGATTTAGGTGGTGACATTAAGTTAGATCAGAATACATTTTTGTTAGAGCCTGTAAGTAGTGAAAATTTACATAATAACAAATCAAGCAGAAATTTCTGGGTTTATGTTGAAGGAAAAGGAGCATGGTCTGTTACAGGTAGATCTGCAATGCAACAGGCACAGTTGTTTACAGATAAAAAAGATGATGTGAAATTAACTGCAGGTATTATGTGGCATGAAATAGAAAGAAAATCAGATGAATTTGGATTGTCAGCTAAAATTACATCATTTGTACCTTCTACTGATGATAAAGTAGAACTTACTAAGATTGTAATTACTAACAATACAGAGGGAGAAGTAGAATTTACACCTACAGTAGCAATACCTATGTATGCACGTTCTGCGTCAAACATTCGTGACCATAGACACGTTACATCATTATTACATAGAACATACACAATAAAAGACGGTGTAGTAATTAATCCTACATTAACATTTGACGAAAGAGGTCATAATCTTAATAAAGTTTATTATGCGACATTAGCTAAAATGACAGGATTTGAGAAAATGGTTAATCCTGAAAGTTTCTGCCCTGTTACAGAAGAATTCATAGGAAATGGCGGAAATTTTGAAAATCCATATTATGTGATGAAAAACATGCCATTACCATACAAGGAAGGAGAAGAAGTTGACGGTTATGAAACTGTAGCAGCGATGCAGTTTGAAAAAGTAACATTAATGCCAAAGCAGTCAAGAACTTTCGTAGTAGCTTTAGGTTACGGCGAATCAATGAATGATATAAATGAACTAAGTAAAAAGTATTTATCTGTGGAAGAATTTGATAAATATTTAGAGGAAACAAAGGAATTCTGGCAGAAAAAAATAAATGTAAGTTATAGTTCAGCAGACAAGGAATTTGACAATTGGATGCATTGGGTAAACTTCCAACCGATGCTAAGAAGAATTTATGGATGTTCATTCTTACCACACCATGATTATGGAAAAGGTGGAAGAGGATGGAGAGATTTATGGCAGGATTGCCTTGCACTCTTAATTATGGAACCGGCTAAAGTTCGTGGCATGTTAATTGATAATTTTGGTGGAGTCAGATTAGATGGAACAAATGCAACAATTATTGGTTCTAAGCAGGGCGAATTTATTGCTGATAGAAATAATATCACAAGAGTATGGATGGATCATGGCGCATGGCCATATCTGACAACGGAGTTATACATTGAACAAAGTGGTGATATAGAATTTTTAACAGAGAAAAATGCATATTTTAAGGATCCACAGGTTTGCCGTGGTGAACAGAAAGACTTAGAGTGGAATGATGCACAGGGAAATAAGCAGTTAACAAATGATGGAGAAGTATATGAAGGAACAGTACTTGAACATATGCTTATGCAACATTTGACATCTTTCTATGATGTAGGTGAACATAATCATATTAGACTTAGAGGGGCTGACTGGAACGATGGTCTTGATATGGCTGATGAGAGAGGCGAAAGTGTAGCATTTACAGCACTTTATGGTGGAAATCTTGGAAATATGGCAAAACTTATAAAGAGTTATGCTGACATGACAGGAAATGAAACTGTCGAATTAGCTAAAGAAATGCTTTTATTATTAAATGTTGATCCAACAGTTTATGATAGTATAGACGAAAAACATGAAGTGTTATACAGCTACTGTGAACAGGTAAAGCATAGTGTAAGTGGTGAAAAAGTAAATGTAAAATGTACAGAGCTTTGTACAATACTTAATAGAATGTCACAGTGGATAGCAGAGCATATCAGAAATACAGAATGGATTAAGAGTAAAGATGGTTACTCATGGTTTAATGGTTACTATGACAATCATGGAAATGCTGTCGATGGTGATTTTGAATCCGGTGTAAGAATGATGATTACAGCTCAGGTGTTTACAATTATGGCAGGAACAGCAACTAAAGAACAGATAAAAGACATTACTGCAGCAGCAGATAAATATCTTTATGATGAAAAAGTTGGTGGATATAGATTGAACACTGATTTTAAAGAAGTAAAAACTGATCTTGGAAGACTTTTTGGATTCGCATATGGTCATAAAGAAAATGGAGCAGTATTCTGTCACATGGCAACAATGTATGCAAATGCATTATATCAGAGAGGATTTGCAAAAGAAGGATATCAGGTTATAAATACTCTGTTTAAACATTGTAATGACTATAAAGTAAGTGGAATATATCCGGGAGTACCTGAATATATCAGTCAGCGTGGAAGAGGAATGTACCATTACCTTACAGGGGCTGCAAGCTGGATGCTTCTTACAGTTTTAAATGAAATGTATGGAGTAAAAGGTGAAATCGGAGCGCTTAAATTTAAACCAAAGCTTTTAGCTAAACAGTTTGAAAATGGAGAAGCTTCAGTAAGTTGTATGTTTAGAGGTACAAATATACATGTAACTTATAAGAATGGCATGTGTAAAGACGCAGGCGATTATAAAGTTGCAGTTATTTATATTGACGGACAAAGATACGGCGAAACAGATACGATTGCAAAAGAAGATGTAGACAAATTTGGTGATAAGGCTGATATTGTGGTTGTATTACAATAGAAAGTTTATATTTTTTTGATTTGAATATTAAAACTGAAGTAAATTTAAAGATTAAAGCATAGCGGGGAATCTATGGGTTCTCCGCTATATTGATAAAATGCTAACAGAGACATACGGAGATGATAATAAAGAAATGCTAATTTCCACTATTGTTTTGTAAAATAAAATCAGGAAGTTGAAAGGAAAAGAGAAAATGTTTGAATGGGGAAGAGCAATATGCTATTCAGGGTACAGAGAAAATCAAAGCCCATTAAATGAAACGTATCCAACATACGATGAGATAAAGGAAGATTTAAGAATAATTGAAAATGAAGGATTTAAATATATAAGAATGTATTCGCCGGTTGTATATGCGGAAATGACATGTCAGGTTATTAGAGATTGCGGAATGCGAATCAAGGTAATGCTCGGACCTGAACTGATTTCAGAAGTTAATAATCCGGGATGCTCGTGGGTCAAAGAAGTCTATACTGATGAAGAATTAGCTAAAAGGGCAGAATTTAATGACAGACGAATTGATAATCTTATAAGAATTGCAAATGAAAATAGTGACATAATAAACGCAGTTTCTATAGGAAATGAAAATACTCCTGAGTGGGGAGCTAATAATGTTCCGGTAGAAAGATTAATATCTTTTGCAAAAAGATTAAAAGCAGAAACAAATTTGCCTGTAACATTTAATGAAGGTGCATTTGAATGGGTAAAACTTCAGGAACTTGCCAAATATCTTGATATTATAAGCGTACATTCATACCCTCTTTGGTATGGAAATACAGTAGAAGAAGCATTGGCAGTCAACAAAGAATGGTATAAGAAGATATGTGATTTATATCCTGATAAGCCTGTTATCTTTTCAGAAGTAGGCTGGGCGACTGATTGTGCTGATTTTTCTCAGATGAAGGAAGGTCAGGCAAATGAAGAAAATCAGAAGAGATATTATGAAGAATTCTGGGATTGGTCAGACAAAGAAAAAATAATATCTTATATGTTTGAAGCTTTTGATGAACCTTGGAAAGGTGGCAACAGGCCAAATGAAGCAGAGAAGAACTGGGGAATATTCAGAGTGGACAGAACACCAAAGTTAGTAATGCAAAAATAAAAAATAAATTAAAATCTCTCTTACTGAAAAGCAGTTAGAGAGATTTTTAATTTAAAGGAAATTTTGCACATTTATAGTGATGCCGGAGTTTATTTTATAAAAAAATTTTATAAATGATTTTTTTAATCGATATAATTAGAAATGTTATAGTATTATTTGAAAATAAAATGTAAATATGAAAATGTTTCAATAGTATTTTACAAAAAACGAAACAGATAAAATCAAATATGCCGTGCAATTATACTAATTAAATTGTGAAAATTACAATATTATTGGTTGTAATGCATAAAACAATGTGCTAGAATGAAATATGTAATAAAAAGGTTTTTATAACCAGGATATTGAAAGGAGAATAAAATGAAATTTAATAAGATTTCAAGAAAGGTATTGGCATATGCGTGTGCAACAGCAATGGTATTTTCAAGCGTATCTGCTTATCAGGTGTTGCAGGTAAGTGCATATGAAGAGAGTGATTACACAACACTTGAAAATGAGAAGAACACAACTGTAGGTGATTGGACTTTATATGCAGGTAAATGGGGATCAAATACAGGAGAAATGGCTTATGCCGGAAGTAAGGTTGATGATTTAAGTTTAAAGATTATTTCATCAGATGGCAATTTAGGAAGTTGGAAATTGCAGGCTAAGCACACTGTTACAGGATTAACAAAAGACACTACATATGATTTGAAATTAAAATTTAATTCATCTAAGGCAGGTAAACTTATATATAAAGTTGAAAACCCTGATGTGGCAAAAGTAGGACTAGAAATTAAAGAGGGTGAGAATGAAGTTGCACTTCAGTTTAAGGCTACTTCAGAATCAAGAGTTATGGCACTTGATTTGAGTGGCATGCCATCTGGAACAGTACTTGATTTTGGTGGAATTACATGCACAGAAGCTACTGAAATAGAAACAACAACAGCACAGCAGACAGATGAAGAAGGTTATTATTCATCATCAAAGAGCCAGTGGACAACATCTTTGCCATGGCAGGTGTTTACTGTTGGAAGCATGAAATATAAGGGAACAGCAACAAAGAATGCCGTAACAGCTGACTTTAAATTTTTAGAAGCAGGCGGTGGAGACTGGAATACACAGGCAAAAGTTCCTGCAGATAAACAGGTATTTGGACCATTAGAAGCAAGTGGAGATGGAGTAAATTATAAAGTTAAAGTTGCTTATACTTCTACAGCTACATTTGGAGCTAACCTTCAGGTAAACGGAAAAGATAATAATGTTACATTTGAAGAAGGAACACATGAATTAAATTTAGATTATGTTTCAAAGGCTGATTATCCTACAATCTTTATGAATTTAGGAAATGCAGTTGCAAATTCACAGTTGACATTTACTATGACATTTACAAAGGATGGAGAGACAGAACCAACAGAAACAAAACCAGCTGAAACACAGCCGGAAGTAACAGAACCAACAGAAACAAAGCCAGCTGAAACACAGCCGGAAGTAACAGAACCAACAGAAACAAAGCCAGCTGAAACACAGCCGGAAGTAACAGAACCGACAGAAACAAAGCCAGCTGAAACACAGCCGGAAGTAACAGAACCGACAGAAACAAAGCCAGCTGAAACAAAGCCGGAAGTAACAGAACCGACAGAAACAAAACCGGATGTAACAGAACCAAGTGAAACAGAAACAAAGCCGGAAGTAACAGAACCAGCTGAAACAGAAACAACTACAGCAGCTGAAACAACTACAACAAAGAAAGACGAAACAACTACAAAGTCAGCTGAAACAACAACTGCAAAAACAGCAACAACTACAACAGTAGCACCAACAACAACAGCTCCTGCTACAACAGTAGCACCAGCAAAAGTAACAGTTAAGAAAGTTGCTATTAAGAAAGCTACAAAGAAGAAATCAGCAAAGAAAGCTTCAATTGTACTTAAGAAAGTAAGTGGAGTAGCAGGATATCAGGTTAAGGTATCAACAAGCAAGAAATTTGCTAAGAAGACAACAGTTACAGTTAATGCAAAGAGCGTAAAAGTAACAGTTAAGAAATTAAAAGCTAACAAGACATATTACGTAAAAGCAAGAGCTTACAAGAAAGTAAGTGGAAGCAAAGTATATGGTAAATGGAGTAAAGTAATAAAAATAGCTAACAAGTAATTTAATACAACCAAACTAATTTAGGAGAGTAGTTTTTACTACTCTCCTTTTTTTTGAACTATTTTTATTTGTGGAAAAAATATAATAAAACAGAGAAAAATACTGATAAATCTTTCACTAATTGTGTATTTTATACAATAAAACAAAAAATAAGTAGTAGCAAAATATATTGTGCAATGTGCACAATAAAAATGTTTTTTAAACTGTGATATTGTTGAAATGTGCACATAATTATGATAAAATTTAAAACAACATTGGGGCACATAATAAATGTGTAGCACATTATGAAGGGAGACAATAAAATGAAAATTAGGAAAGGAATTAAGTTAGCCTGCTCATATGGTCTTGCGGCAGCAATGGTTGTTACAAGCGCTACAGGCTATCAGGTAAAGAATGTTAGTGCGGCAGATCAATATGGAATTGCTTTATTGGATGGAGAAGAAGCTGTTCCTGAAGGATATACCTTACTTAATGAAGGATGGAATCCATTGGGAGAGAATTTAATCTACAAAGTTGGAGACAAGAATGATGTAGATGGTTCAGAATGGAATCTGTATTCAGGCAATTCATGGTCAGGAGTTTCAGCAGCAGCTAAAGATGGAGCTGATGGACAGAATACAGTATCTGTATATGTTATAAATACTGCAGCTCAGGCTTGGGGACTACAGCTTGAAAAGGTTTTTGGTAATTTAGAAGGTGGAAAGTTCTATAAATATAATATTAAGTATACAGTTGATGGAACAGAAAATTCATGGGAAGAAATGGCAATAGCTGATGAAAACGGACAGATTAAGGTTACTAAAGATCTTAGTGGCGTAGTTAAGGCTGGACAGACATTTACTGTAACAGATGTTACTATTGAAGAGGTAACGGTTAGTGATGAAGTAAGATGGCTTACAACAGACAGAAACCTTGCATATCAGAAATCATCATCAGTAAGTAATTATAAAGAGGGAAACAATGATTCAACAACACTTACAGATGGTATTTGGTATAAGTGGAATGGCAATTATGTTGGTGTTACAACACCGGGATATTTTGAAGTAGATTTAGGAGAGTCATATGCAGCTTCAAGTATTGATGAAGTAGTAGTATGGTTTAGAAATGGTCGGGGGGAATTATATCCGGCAAACGGATTTGATATTCAGTTTGGTGATACAATATTTAAGACAGTTGCATCTGTAACAGAATACCCGGCAGGAGCATCTATAGACCAAAAAGATGGCTCTCAGTACATGGTCGCTAAGGTACTTGATAAAGACAGCCTTAAGGGAAATGTTAGAAAAGTAAGAATAAATGTAAATCAGGCAGTTAACTGGGGAACACAGATTACAGAAATTGCTGTATTCTCAGAAAATCCACAGGGACCTGTAGAAATGGAAAAGGCATCTGCTCCTGCAGGAGTTACAGCAACATCTGATGCATACAATTCTATTACATATTCTGTTGAAGCAGCAGAAGGTCAGGTTGAAGCAGGATATAAATATATGGTATATGCAGGTGACAAGGTAATTGGTGATAATGTTGAAGCCGGAAAGTCATACACAAAAACAGGTGTTGATGCAGGTGAATATACAATTACAGCAAGAGCCGTATGTGATGATATGGATGTTTCAGATGCGATTGAAGCAACAGAAACAGTAAAAGTTACAGATATCTCTGAATTAGTTACAGGAGCAAATAATATTGCGAATATTAAGAATAATCCGGAGGCTAAGATAACAGAAGTTTCATCATATTATAATGATGAATATACTATTGATAATGCCGGAGTAGCAATTGATGGAAGTATTGCAAGCGGTGAAGGTAGTGACGTTGCAATCAGAACAGCAGGAGGTCAGGAAGCAAGTGTTGTTCTTGATTTAGGAAATTCATATATTCCTTCACAGTTTGAAAAATTAGTTTTAGCATATTCTAATCCAAGAACATATGCATCTGATACAAAGGTTGAATTCTCATTAGATGGAGAAAAATATACAACAGTAGCAGAAAGTACTGGTTACACATGCAAAAAAGACAACGCAGGAACAGCAGATTTAAATATCATTGATTTAGATTTAAAGGATTACGCAGAAGCCGGAGTAAGATATGTTAAAGTTTCTCTTTCAGGCGGTAGCAACGGATGGGGTTATGTAATTAATGAAATCGGTGTAGGCTTAAATGTAACAGTTGATGATGCTAAAGTTTATACAACAAAAACTCCAGTTGATGCACCTGTAATTGAAAGTAAGACATATACAGGTGAAACAGTTGTAGCAGATATTGAAGATACAGATGATTACACAGTAACAAAGAATGAAGGTGGAGTTGATGTAGGAACATATGATGTTGAACTTACATTAAAAGATGCTGACAATTATTACTGGAGTGATGATAACAAAGCTAAGGCAACAACAAAGACAGTTAAATTTGAAATTACTAAAGCAGACAGAACTGCACCTGAAGGAATTGAATCAGTTGCATCTACATTAGAAGAAAATGCTGATGGTAAGATTACAGGCGTTACAGATGAAATGGAATATAGAGCTGAAGGTGAAGAAGAATATACAGCAGTTACAGGAACAGAAATTGCAAATGTAAAAGCAGGAAAGTATTTTGTAAGATATGCTGACAGCAAGAATTACAATACATCTGAAGATGCAGAAGTAGAAGTTGGAACAGGTAGAAAGTTAAATGTTACATTAACAAATGGAACAGGATATACATTAACAACAGAAGATGAAGCAAGTGTTGTATACGGAACAGAGTATACAGTTAAGCTTGAATTAGCAGCAGGATATACAAAGGATAGTAAGCCGGTTGTTAAAGCTAATGGTGTAGAAGTAGTTGTAGCAGAAGATGGAACATACAAGATTGAAATCAAGGAAGATACAGAAATTACAGCAGAAGGTGTAATTGAAGATATTCCTGAAACAACAAAGGCTCCTGAAACAACAACAGCAGTACCAACAACAGCAGCACCAACAGCAGCACCAACAGCAGTACCAACACCAACAGCAACAACAGCAGCAACAACAGCAGCAGCTCCTTCAAGAGTTACAGTTAAGAAAGCAGCTATTAAGAAAGCTACAAAGAAGAAATCAGCAAAGAAAGCTTCAATTGAACTTAAGAAGGTAAATGGAGCAGCAGGATATCAGGTTAAGGTATCAACAAGCAAGAAATTTGATAAGAAGACAACAGTTACAGTTAATGCTAAGAGCGTTAAAGTAACAGTTAAGAAATTAAAAGCTAACAAGACATATTTCGTAAAAGCAAGAGCTTACAAGAAAGTAAGTGGAAGCAAAGTATATGGTAAATGGAGTAAAGTTGTTAAAGTTAAAAACAATTAATTTCTAAATATTTCATAAATCTATAAAGCTATCGGCACAGTTTATGCCGGTAGCTTTATTATTTTAAAAAATTACACTTTAAAGTTTATCATATAGGTAATTTAGCAATGTAGCATATGGAGAAAAGTAGCTAGGATATTTTATAACCAAGAGATAAAAGCGAAAAGTTATAATATTTGTATAGAAATTTTATATCTAATTTTCGATTATCCGCATAAACACTATA
>UMDV01028538.1_pt1 | contig 31315 bp, 28 predicted proteins | sample 1964571 | NCBI WGS metagenome assembly UMDV01 (sample SAMEA4836002, study PRJEB28245) | human gut metagenome | biome: gut microbiome; material: fecal sample | place: Denmark | collected 2008 | reverse complement strand
GAGGACAGCGTGAGCTGATCATCGGAGACCGTCAGACAGGTAAGACAGCGATCGCGATCGATACGATCATTAATCAGAAAGGACAGGGGGTTCACTGTATTTATGTGGCAATCGGCCAGAAAGCATCCACAGTTGCTAATATCGTTAAGACATTAGAAGAGTTTGGTGCGATGGATTATACAACGATCGTAGCATCTACAGCCAGTGAATTAGCACCGCTTCAGTATATCGCACCATACGCAGGATGTGCGATCGGTGAAGAATGGATGGAGAGAGGAGAAGATGTATTAGTTGTATATGATGATTTAAGCAAACATGCAACTGCATACCGTACACTTTCCTTACTTCTTCGCAGACCACCTGGACGTGAAGCTTATCCTGGAGATGTATTCTATTTACATTCAAGACTTTTAGAGCGTGCAGCCAGATTATCTGATGAATTAGGTGGAGGATCATTAACAGCCCTTCCGATCATCGAGACTCAGGCAGGTGATGTATCTGCATACATTCCAACCAACGTTATTTCCATCACAGATGGACAGATCTATCTGGAAACAGAGATGTTTAATGCAGGTTTCAGACCAGCGATCAATGCCGGACTTTCTGTATCACGAGTTGGAGGATCTGCACAGATCAAGGCAATGAAGAAGATCGCAGGACCAATCCGTACAGACCTTGCACAGTATCGAGAACTGGCAGCATTTGCCCAGTTTGGATCAGAGCTTGACGATGATACAAAAGAACGATTAGATCAGGGTGAGAGAATCAGAGAGATCTTAAAACAGCCACAGTATCAGCCATTACCAGTTGAGAAACAGGTTGCGATCATTTATGCAGCAGTCAAGAAACATCTCTTAGATCTGCCAGTAGATCAGATTCTTGATTTCCAGAAAGAATTATTTGAACTGATTGATACAAAATATCCAGAGATCTTTACAAGCATTGCCGAGACGAAAGTCATGGATGATGCGACAGAAGAGAAACTGATCAAAGCGATCAATGAAGCAAAAGAATCATTTAGAAAGTAAGGTGATCTGTCATGGCATCGATAATTGATATTAAAAGACGAAAAGCCAGCGTCGAAAGTACCGGACAGATCACAAAAGCGATGAAACTTGTATCCACGGTAAAGTTACAGAGAGCCAAGCAGCGTGCAGATGAGTCAAAAGCATACTTTAATAAGATGTATGAGACGATCAGCTCGATCCTTGCCAAAGCAGGTAATATCAATCATCCGTATTTACAGGAAAATGGTTCCACAAAGAAAGGGATCATTACCATTTCATCCAACCGTGGATTAGCAGGAGGATATAATAACAATATTGTGAAACTGATCCGGGACAGCGGTATGAACAAAGAAGATATCATGATCTATGCGGTAGGACATAAAGCGATGGATACGTTAAAACATCGTGGGTATGAGATTGTTTCTGATGATTCAGAGATGATCAACGAGCCAGTCTATGATGATGCCAGAATCTTAGGAGAGAAGCTTCTAAAAGCTTTTGAAGATGGAGAGATTGGTGAGATCTATCTGGCATACACTGATTTTAAGAATACCGTGGTTCATGAACCAAAACTTGTAAAATTACTCCCAATTGAGAATGATCAGCAGGCAAATGAAGAGAAATCTGAAAGCAAGGCTCCAATGAATTTTGAGCCAGAGCCGGAAGAAGCACTTTCTTTATTAATTCCAAAGTATATCTGCAGCATGATCTATGGAGCCTTAGTTACATCTGTAGCAAGTGAAAATGGAGCCAGAATGCAGGCAATGGATTCTGCGACAAGTAATGCAGAAGAGATGATTTCAAACTTAGAACTTGCATACAACCGAGCAAGACAGGGAGCGATCACACAAGAATTAACAGAGATCATTTCAGGAGCAGAAGCCCTGAAGTGATGGACTCGATATAAGAAGCAGGAGGAAATAACATGGCAGATAATCGTACAGGAAAGATCACACAGGTCATCGGTGCGGTTCTGGATATCAAATTTGGCAGTGACAATCTACCAGAGATCAATGATGCGATCGATATTCAGACAAAAGACGGCGGGAAATTAGTCGTTGAAGTTGCACAGCACCTGGGTGATGACACCGTAAGATGTATCGCAATGGGACCAACCGACGGATTAGTCCGTGGAATGGAAGCACAGGCTACAGGCGGACCGATCTCCGTTTCTGTAGGAGAGGCAACCTTAGGACGAATCTTTAACGTGCTGGGAGATCCTATTGATAATAAACCGGCACCAGAAGGAGCCAACCGCTTACCAATCCACAGAAAAGCACCGGAATTTTCAGAACAATCTACAGAGACAGAAGTTCTGGAAACAGGGATCAAGGTCGTTGACCTTCTATGCCCATACCAGAAGGGTGGAAAGATCGGTCTGTTCGGTGGTGCGGGAGTAGGAAAAACCGTACTGATCCAGGAGCTGATCCGAAATATCGCAACAGAGCATGGTGGATATTCTGTATTCACTGGTGTAGGAGAACGTACTCGTGAAGGAAATGATCTATACACAGAGATGAGTGAATCAGGTGTTATCGACAAGACCGCCATGGTCTTTGGACAGATGAACGAACCACCTGGAGCCCGTATGAGAGTTGGTCTTACAGGACTTACAATTGCAGAAGATTTCCGTGATCGTGGAGGAAAAGACGTCTTATTATTCATCGACAACATTTTCCGTTTCACACAGGCAGGATCTGAGGTATCTGCCTTACTTGGACGAGTGCCAAGTGCGGTAGGTTACCAGCCAACACTGCAGACAGAGATGGGTGCCTTACAGGAACGTATCACATCCACAAAGAATGGATCGATCACATCCGTACAGGCAGTCTATGTGCCGGCCGATGACTTAACTGATCCGGCACCAGCAACAACTTTTGCCCATCTGGATGCAACAACTGTATTATCACGTGCGATCTCAGAGATGGGAATCTATCCAGCAGTAGATCCATTGGAATCAACATCCCGAATTCTGGATCCAAAAGTCGTTGGAGAAGAACATTACAAAGTAGCTCGTGGTGTTCAGGAGATTCTGCAAAAATACAAAGAATTACAGGATATCATTGCAATCTTAGGTATGGATGAACTTTCCGAAGACGAGAAACTGGTCGTAGACCGCGCAAGAAAGGTACAGAGATTCTTATCTCAGCCATTCTTCGTAGCTGAACAGTTTACAGGAAAACCAGGACAGTATGTATCCTTAAGTGATACGATCCAGGGATTCAAAGAAATCTTAGAAGGAAAACACGATGAGATTCCAGAAGGAATGTTCTTGAATGCAGGAACCATCGAAGAAGTTGTAGAACGTTTTGCAGCAAGAAATAAGTAGGTGATCCTATGGCTGAAAACACAATGAAATTAGAAGTCATTACACCAGAGCGCTCATTTTATACAGGAGATGTCACATTTGTTGAGTTAAATACAACCGAAGGAGAAGTCGGAATCTACGCAAGACACATCCCGATGACCATGATCATCGCACCAGGTGTCCTAACGATCACAGAAGAAGACGGAACCAAGAAGAAAGCGGCATTATTAAAAGGATTTGTGGAAGTCACAGAAACAACCATGAGTATCCTGGCAGAAGTTGCAGAATGGCCGGAAGATATCGATGTTGAACGTGCAAAGAAAGCGGAAGAGAGAGCAAGAAAGAGACTTGAAGCTAAGAGCGCAGATATTGATATTGCAAGGGCAGAGTTGGCACTTAAGAGAGCGTTAGTTCGTAAGGGATTGAAAGCATAAAGTAAATTTGAATATGTGTAAAAAGATTCTAGGCAAATTGATTGCTTAGAATCTTTTTATTTTATAGAAAAAAATCAAATTCTTTTTAAAATACCTTAACATAACATATACAATAAAAAAATAATATAATATTATATTTGTACTTGTATAAATGGTAAGTTTCATATAAAATGTAAAGTAAATTAAGATTGAAGGAGAAAGGTGAGTCAATGAAAAAATTAACAAAAAAACAAGTAGAAATAATGAAAATATTTTGGGCAAGTGAGCATCCATTAGCAGCATCAGATATTTTGAAATTGGATGAAAGTATGAATATTAATACGATACGTGCATCCATTCAGAGTTTACTGAAAGCAGATTATATTGAAGTTGCTGGTATTGAACATAGAGGAAATGTATTGGCACGTACTTATACTTCTAAGATTAAGATAGAAGAGTATATTATTTCTAATTTTGCAGGAATTAATAATAAAATTTCTAAAAAATCTTTGGTTGCTCAATTTATAAAAAATGAGGAGGATGAAGAGGTTATAAATGAACTGGAACAAGAATTGAAGCATAGAAAAGAAATTTTAGCGAAAAAGAGGGATAATTAGATATGATATTTCCAACATATGGATCAGTATTTGCATGTATATTATTGAGTAGTGTTTTTATGATTGTGGTATGTTTGCTGGGAAATAGAATAAATTTTATTTTAAAAAATAGTGCTAATTTGTTGGTATTTTTCATGATCATGGTTATGTTAAGAATGTTTTTTCCATGTAATTTTGTATTCACCAAAAACATTTATTCTACACGTGCGTTGACTGTAATATGTGATATTTTAATGAAACATATTTGGAAGGATTATAGTGTTTCAGATGTAATTATAGTAGTATGGATATTAATTAGTTTTATGTATATATGCAAGCTTATACATACACAGATTCAATTCAATCGATTTTTATCAATACTAGTACCAGATAATTCAAATAAGATAGAGAAGGCATATAAATCAGTACAAAATAATAAAAACTATAAATTTGAAATATATAAAATACAGGGAATTAAGAGTCCATGTATTACAGGATTGATTCATCCTAAGATTCTACTGCCGGAAATGGATTTTACCGAAAAAGAATTACAATATATTTTTAAACATGAACTGCAGCATTTTTATCATCATGATCTGTGGTTAAATATGTTGTGTGAAATTATTATGTGTTTTTATTGGTGGAATCCTTTCGCATATTTTTTAAAAGAGAAATTCAAAGATATGTTAGAATTCGCAAACGATAAAAAAATAACGGAATCAATGAATGAAATGGAAATTTATGAGTATTTAGAATGTATGCTTAAAATTATAAAGAATAATAAGATGCATAAGAAGATACCAGTTCTTTGTTTTATTGGATGCGGAAGATCTACAGTTCAACAAAGACTTGACTTAATTATAAGAGGACAGGAGAAAAAACATAAACACAGAGGATATATTTTATACATTATGATATTTTGTTTCAGTTATATTTTAAGTTTTGTTTTTGCATTTGAGCCAGAATATAATAATCCAGATCATAAGCCAGATGAAGTTATATACAATTTAGAAAATAAAGATACATTTTTTATAAAAAACAATAAAGGATATAAAATATATTATAAAGGAAGATTTGTAGGAAAGTGTAAATCATTAGAAACATTTCAAGGATATCGTGTATATAAAAACGACAAGGAGGCAAAAGAAAATGAAGAGGTTAAATAAGATAATTGTATGTTTAGGTGGGGTATTAGTATTTTCGATGGGACTTAATTTCTCTGTTCAAACAATTTATGCACAAGAAAATGTAGCAATTGTAGATGAAGGGCAAAATGGAGATATCGAGGAATATAAAAATGTTTATGTTTGGAAATATAAAGTAGTAAATGGAAATTTATATAAAAGAAAATATAATAGAGTAACTGGAGAATGGGTAGGAAAATGGATGCCAGTATAAAATAATATAGTATTTTTTTTAGGAGAAAACTGTGAAATGAAAAGCAAAAAGATTGTTTGCATCTTATATAGCATTGTATTGATAGGCATGAATGTTTTTGGGTTTGCAATTTTCAGTAATTATCGTATGACAGATAAGATTTTCCATAAGAGAGTGATAGAAGTTCAAGCCAGACAACAAGAACTTGTGAATGTATCAGAAGTTCATAAAGAACTTTTAAAGTTTGCAAATCAATATCATGTAACAATTATGAAATATGAATTCCTTAATGAAAAGGAATTATCTATTTATACAACAAATCAACAAGAAGTTTTAAATATGAAGTTTCCATATACCACATGGAAAATAAATGTGTATCCATTTAAAGATTTGAAGAATGTAGGATATGGAAACACATTTTTTATAGATCATACGACGAGAGCAATAGAGCAGAAATTAGAACAGGGATTATCCCAATATGGTATTGTAAAAATATATACCAATCAACAAAAATGGCAATCAATAAATAATCTTTCAGTGTTGTATTTGTTAGGATTTAGTGTTTTATTTTTATTGCTAGGATTTAGTGTTTATTATATATATTCGAGAAAGAAAATAGCTTTAATGAAATATTGGGGATATTCGAAAGTATCAATTATATGGAAGATAAATAAAGATATCATAAGATTTTGGATATTCAATGAAATGATATGGTTAATGATATGGATTGGAGTTGGATGGAAGTTTGAAGGAATACAAAAAATAATAGAATATATGTCTACATGTATTTTGGTAAATTTATTGATAAGTATTATAATTTTTCTGTTGGCAATTATAATAAATTGTATGATATTATCTTTTGAAAAGCATATATCAGAAGGGGAAAAAAATGGCTTTTTTAGTCAAATCAAAAAAGTATCTTATATAGTGCTGATTAGTGTTTTTATAGCTGTTCAGTTAACTTTAAGTAATGCAACAAATGATGCACAACGATTGAAAGATAAACAGCATACTTTGAGTTATTGGAATAAGACAAAAAATATTTATACAATTAATTTTCAAGGATATGATTCTTCGGTGGCAGAAGATTCTTTGGAAGCAAGAAATATTAATGATGAGTTAAAAAATTTTTATCAAAAATCAAAAGATAAAATAAAAATATTTCTTATAAACTCAGATAATTATGAAAAGGAATCGGATGGAAGAGGAAATCAGAGGTACGAATTTGAGTATGTTGGAGATAAAGAAGAGCAAATTTGTTCACCAGCAGGAAGAAGTATTCAAATAGATGAAAATTATTTAAAGCGAAATCCAATACAAACATGTAATGGAAAAGCCATTTCAAAATTGATTGATTACGATCAAAATACTCTTAATATCTTAGTGCCAGAACAGTATAAGAAATATGAAAAAAAATCGTAAAAAATTATAAAGAAAATTTCTATTTCCAAAAGGTTACAATAGATAATTATTTTAGAAAAAATATGAATAAACCAAAAAATATGTTGAAAAAAGATAAACTATCTATTCATATTATATATGTGAAAACGAATCAATCTTATTTTACATATGATTCAGATACAGGAAATGGGAAAAATCAGATTATAGATCCAATAGCAGTCATTTATACAGGCGGAGTGGATTCATCTTGTATTGCATCTATGTATGCAGGAGATACAGTTTCAGGCAGCATTTATTTTGAGGATAATTCTAAAAAACAAGGTCGGGCATATCGAAAAGTAGAAGCATTAGAACAAGAGTTAGGTATTTATCAATTTAACTCGGTAACAAATATTTATGGACAGGCAGCCAGTAATCTTGTGATTATTCGACAGAAAGTAATGTGGCAGAGTGCAATTTTATTAGCAGTTATACTTTGCTCCATAGTATTTATAACAATAGCAGTTAGTGGATATTATTTTTCAAAACAACAAAGATTATTATTAGAAACTTTATGGGGATATGGCTATATGTCGTCAATAAAAGAAATCATTCTAGTTTTGATAGGCATTAATTTGTGCACAACTGCAGTAGTATATATTATAAAACATAATGTAGTAGTATGGTATTTTATGATTATAGCATGTATCATAGAGATTATTGTTACAAGGTTAGAGTATGATTATTTAAGTAAGAAAAATTTACATGAAAAAATAATAAATGGAGAGCAATGGTGATGATTGAATTAAAAGATATTTGTAAATCATTTGGTGATCATGTAGTTTTGAAAAATTTTTCGTTAAAAATCAATAAAAATGAATTTATTGCAATTATTGGTGAGAGCGGGGCAGGAAAAACTACTATTTTAAATATGATTTCTATGATTGATAAACCAGATAGTGGGAGTATTTCAATCAATGGAAAAAATAGTTTTTCTAAGAAAGATGTTCAAGATTTAAGAAGATATGTATTTGGGTATATTTTTCAAAATTATGCCTTGATAGAAAATGATACAGTAAAAGAAAATCTGTTGTTATCAAAAAAGTATCGAAAGGATTTTAAAGAAAAAGAGCTAGGAGAATCTTTAGAGAAAGTTGGTATATCCAAGGAATATCTTGGACATAAGGTTTGCGAATTAAGCGGTGGAGAACAACAAAGGATAGCAATTGCAAGAACGATGTTAAAACCATGTGAGATCATACTTGCAGATGAACCAACGGGGAATCTGGATACAAACAATAAGGAAAAAATTATTCATTTATTTAAAGAATTAAAAAAAGAAGGAAAAACAATAATATGCGTTACACATGATGAAAAAATGGCAAAAAGTGCAGATCGAATCATTGATTTAAAAAAGGAAAGAGGTAGTGAAAAATGAAAAGTATTTTATTAGCAGCAATGAATGGAGTATTAATTTTATTTACAGTATTAGTGCATAAGATAATTTTTAGAATACTGGGATTAGGGTATGATAACTTGGTGATATATTGGGGATTGTTTGTGCTTATATTTTTTATATTTGATGTAATTTTGAATTTTTTCTTTTTAAAAGATAAAGGAATATTTAATAAAGTATTAAAATAAGGAGTAATATAATATGTTGATATTAGATTTTCTATTGCAGTTAATTGTATTGTTTTTTTCATTAATTTTGATGATTGTAATATTGAGGATATTAAAAAAATATTAAATAAAAAATAATAAATTATTGTAATTTAATGATTTTTACAATGGATAATTATATTGTTGGCATGATATATATAAGGAGATTTCATTATTTGAATGAAAATATAAAGTGGCAAGAAGAGAAAAGGATAAAGAGGTAGGTAGTATTTGATTTCTAAAGATAAGAGTTATTTTGAGTTGCATATAAAATAATCAGATAGTAAAATATGAACAAAAGGAAAGGTAAAATATGATCTCTTGGAATCTCGAGTGATCATGCCAGCAAAACTCTGGCATTGAACTTTGACAAGTAAATATTATTCTTGAACGTAAAAATGAACGCAAGAAATAAACATAACTGTCGCTATGTTTCAAAAAATGAGATATAATAATCTACAGGATTATGCTACATCCAAAATCATTTTTTTCAGGGTTGATTCAGATGGCAAATCCAATGCATCCAGATGCTGTAACATCAGGATGTGATAGAGGCGGCAGTACCACATCTTAGTTGAGCGGTGTCTGCCGTCTTCTAATTTAAAATCTAATTTCTCGCGTTTGTTAGAACGCTCAGCAGAAGTTCTTGCATTGTATTCCAGTTTCCATTCCTTACTACTTCTTGGTGGATTATTAAACAATCTTGGATTATCTTTCAGGACTAGATGGACTGTACGTCCGTATTTAGCATTTGAACAAGGTTTTTCGCATGTACAGGAGATACAGCCACCGGCGTGACTGATTTTAGGACATTTGAATTTCATTCTGCCTTTAGCAACTTCAATACCATCTCGACGCATACGATATCCAGAGGGACAAATAGGAACACCATCTTTATCAATCGTAAAGTCGTTTTTGTAAATGGGAGGTCTTCCACCTTTTCCATTAAGGTCGATAAATGGTGTTATATTCTTGCGTTTGAAGTATTGATAATAAGGCATGGCATCATGTGCAGAATCCAAAAGTACTTTTGAAACAGTGTAATCAGGAAGAAAAGATCTCATCCTGAAAAAAGCGTGCAGGAATCCATGAGAATCATGTTTTGAAGCACAGCAAAAATGAGGAAATACTGGTAAGTCACTTTGCGAATCAACAAGCATGTACAGATCATAGCCATGATAATAACAGTCGCGGGAAGAATCCCAGCCGATATCACAATCAGGCTGGGAAAAGTAGCGGTCACATTTGCAGTCAGTAATGCCATTGTCTTTGCATTTACAGATACGCTTTTTTCGTTCTCTGTGTGAAGTTACAACAGGCGTTCCATCACCAGCTAATGCTAAAGCATCTGCACGGATAAGTCCTGTAGAAACAGAAATTTCAAGGAATTCCTTTTGATAGATTTTAAAGAGAGAAGAATAAGGCTGTTCATCAAGTATAAAATCTGTTTTCTCCAAGGATGGAAGAAGATCGGCAACAGTAACTTTTTCCACGGGATCAGCTTTCGTACCTTTTGTTTTAGGTTTTTTAACCTTGGTCTTCAGCGGATGGATATGAGGTGACATATGGTCATCATCAGAATTCCACAAGCGGTTTATAAAATCATAAAAAGTGCCAACGCCGGGAGTATTACCAGGTTCAAATCCACTGAGGATGGCGTAAAGAGGATTCATTTTAAGTTGAGCAGCCCACTCCGTTAATGAAGTAACTTTAAAGTCAATGGAAAGAAGGTAAGAACGTTGCATGCAAGAAGGAGTTCGTGGGGCTGGTCCGAATTTCGAATATTTATCAGTCATAAGAGTATCGGTAAAAGATAGATCGAGATTCCAAAACCGCTCAATGATATCCCAGGTGGAACGAGCAAGAGCATTTGGATTAGGATAATATTTACGAAGATTAGTAACAATAAAATTTTGGTAGTCAGTATGACTGCCACAGTTAACAGGTAACATAAAAATCGCCTCCAATCGAAAAATATCTGCCGCCACGAGCGACGGTTCTTATTAATCAATAGGCGCGAAGCGCCGCATTTTTCGATGGATTTGTCAAGTGCTTTTGGCAAAAAAGTGGGGGATTTTAAAAAAAAGGAATCTGAAAGCCTTATATTTACTGGCTTAGAGATTCCGAGAGATTATTAATATAGGAAAGGAGGAAATTTTAAATGCAAAAGCGACTACCGATCGGTATCGAAAATTTCGAAGATATGATCAATGAAGATTATTACTACATTGATAAGACAGGATTGATCAAACAATTGATTGCAGAAAAAGGCTTAGTAAATTTATTTACAAGACCTAGAAGGTTCGGAAAATCCTTAAATATGAGTATGTTAAGATATTTCTTCGAAATAGGCAATGATCCAAAAATCTTTGAAGGTCTTGAAATATCAAAAGAAAAAGAACTATGTGATCAATACATGGGAAAATTTCCTGTAATCTCCATTTCTTTAAAAGGAGCAAAGGCAGGAGATTATCAGACTGCAAAACATATGATGAAATATATCGTAGGAGGAGAAGCTAGGAGAATATATCAACGCATGTCAGAAGATCAATTGAATGAGACCCATAAAGAGGAAATGAAAAGATTAATGGAATATGAAATGGAAGATACGACATTAATGGCAGCATTGTGGAATCTATCATTGATCTTAAAAGAATATTATGGCAAGAAGGTTATCATCCTAATCGATGAATACGATGTCCCACTAGATAAAGCTTTTGAAAATGGTTACTATAACGAGATGATTATCCTCATCCGTAACATGCTAGAACAAGCACTAAAAACGAATGATAATTTATATATGGCAGTCTTAACAGGCTGCTTAAGAATCGCAAGAGAAAGCATTTTCACAGGATTAAATAATTTCAATATCTTCTCAATCACAGATCAATACTTCGATGAATATTTCGGATTTACAGATAAAGAAGTTAAGGAAATGCTAAAATATTATGGAGCGCCAGAAGCTTTTGATGAAACAAAGAAATGGTACGATGGATATCGCTTTGGAAATGAAGATATCTACTGCCCATGGGATGTGATCAATCATTGTAAAGCATTAAAAGTCGATAAAGAAGCAATCCCACAGCCATATTGGATCAATACAAGTGGAAATTACATTATCAAACGGTTTATCGAAAAAGCGAATCAACAGACAAGAAGAGAAATCGAGCAACTGATCGAAGGAAAAGCAATAAACAAAGAAATTCGCCTAGAACTAACCTACAATGAATTAGACAACACGATCGAAAATCTATGGAGTGTTTTATTTGCAACAGGATATCTGACACAGCAGGGAAAACCACAAGGAAGAACCTATTCTTTAACAATTCCAAACGAATCTATCCGTCAGATCTTCATCGAACAGATCCAGGAATGGTTCAAAGAAACGACAAGAAAAGATGAAAACCGATTAAAAGATTTCTGCAAAGCATTTGAAGAAGGAGATGCACAAGCAATTGAACAACAGTTCACACAATATTTGATAAAAACAATCAGCATCAGAGATACTTTCACAAGCAAAAAAGAAAACTTCTACCATGGAGTACTGTTAGGCTTATTAAGCTATGATCCAGATTGGTACATTACCTCAAATACAGAAAGCGGAGACGGCTACAGCGATATTATGATCGAAGTAGAGCACAAACAAATGGGAATCGTAATCGAAATAAAATACGCAGAAAATGTCAAGGCGTTAGATCAAGCATGCGAAAAAGCTTTGAAACAGATTAAAGAGAAACATTATGATCAGAAATTAGAAGAAGAAGGATATGAAACCATTTTAAATTATGGAATCGCATGTTATAAAAAACGTTGTAAAGTATTGTTGCAAGAGAAAAAATAAATATGGAAGCATAAAAATCCAGCATAAGTCTTAATGTTGGATTTTTATGCTTCCATATTTATTTTTTTTACGAATGTACAGAAACAACTACACAAGAATCACATTTGTAAACTCTTGCAATTTATCAGCAAATTCCTGAGGAAAGTCAGTATCTGAAATCAGATGATCAATCTCATTCCATGAAGCATACTGTTGAAATGAAGAATATTTTGCTTTTCTACTATCACATAATACAATACTTGTCTGTGCACATGATATCGCACAGGATTTTATCTGACCATCAGCGAATGCATTTGTTGCAGGGCCATGATGCTGTTCAAAACCTGCACTTCCAAGAAATGCAATGTCAACTCGTAACGTTTTTAATAATTCAATGACTTGGACTCCAACACTACACATAATCTCTGCATTGCATTCACCTCCAAGAAAGATCAAATGATTTTTACTATCAATCAATGTTGTTAATACAGGAATTGAATTTGTAATGATCGTATAACCAGATAGATTTTTTAATTCGAGAGCAAGACTTAAAGTTGTACTACCAGTATCAAGATAGATAAAACCATGCTCAGGAATAAAGGATAAGGCTTTTCTTGCAATTCTTTTTTTTGCATCATGTTCATCTAATAAACGTGAATCAATAGGGAGTGTTGTGAAATCATTCACAGCGATCGCTCCCCCAAATCCTTTTTTGATGGAACCATTTTCACTTAATGTATTTAAATCTCTTCGGATGGTTTCTCTGGAAACAGAAAAATAATCTGCAAGTTCTGTTGCTTTCATAGAACCATTGTTGTTTAACAACTCTATAATCTGTTCTTGTCTGTTTTGTGCATTTAAACGGGCCATTTTTCATACCTCCTTTATATTATATTTGTATTTTACCACATTTTTTGTGCGACAGATAGATTAAAATTGTCAAAATACAAATATTCTAACTATAATATTTTGGGAATACACATTATGACTAAATGCAATAGGAAAAATACACAAAAATAACAATAAAAATTTGTTGAAAACAACTAAAATATGTAAAAATACAAAATAAATGTTGCAAGTTGCCACAAATGGTAGTAATATAAAGGCATCAAAGGAACAGAACAAAAACTTAAAGCAAATTTAGGAGGAAGTAACATGAAATTACAGTTAGCATTAGACGATATCACATTAGATGACGCAGTAGAATTATTAGATAAGGTTCATACTTATGTAGACATCATTGAAGTAGGATCTCCATTTATTATTGAGGAAGGAATGAGACCTGTAAGAATCTTCAAAGAAAAATATCCAGATTGTGAGATCTTAGCAGATACAAAGATCATGGATGCAGGAGAATACGAAGCAGAAGAGACATTTAAAGCAGGAGCAGACTACTGTACTGTACTTGGTGTGACAGACACATTAACAATTGAAGGATGCGTAAAAGCAGCGAAAGAATATGGAAAACAGACAATGGTTGATATGATCTGTGTAGAAGATGTCCCAAAACGTGTCAAAGAAATCGAAGCAGTTGGAGTAGATTTTATAGGAGTTCATGTAGGAGTTGATCAGCAGGCAGTTGGAATCACACCTCTTGAGAAATTAGCAGAAATGAAATCTTGTGTAGAACATTCTATCGTATCAGTAGCAGGAGGAATCAATTTAAAGACGATTGAAGAGTATAAGAAATTAAATCCAGAAGTCATCATTGTAGGTGGTGGAATTAATCACGCAGAAGATCCAGTTGCAGCAGCTAAAGCAATTTATGAAGCAATCAATCAATAAAACAAATTCAAAGAAGAAAGATTTTTGTTAAAATAGATAGAAAGGAAGATAAACTATGGAAGCAAAGACTTTACAGATTATTACAAATGAACTTTATAAATACGGAAAACTTATAAAAGAAGATGAAGTAAAAGAGGTTGTAGAGCTTTGTCAGAAAGCAAATCGTATCTTTATTGCAGGAGCAGGACGTTCAGGATTTTGTGCCAGAGGATTTGCAAACAGAATGATGCATCTTGGGTTTACGGTTTATTTTGTTGGAGAAACAACAACACCTTCTATTCAGGAAGGAGATCTGTTGATCGTAGGGTCAGGATCAGGAACAACAGCAAGTCTTGTATCTGACTGTAAAAAAGCAAAAGCCCAGAAAGCAATAATTGCAACACTGACGATTTGCCCAGAAGCACCAATCGGAGAAATGGCAGATGCGATCATTACGATTCCTGGAGCAACTCAGAAAAATGCAGAACACACAAACGATGTAGTGACCGAACAGCCAGGAGGAAATTTATTTGAGCAGTTAAGCTGGCTCATTTACGACAGCATTGTGATGGACTTAATGCCAATTCTTGGAGAAACAGAAGATACAATGTTTAAACGCCATGCCAACATGGAGTAAGTCGAAAGGAGAAGATATATGAAAACAGCACAAGCAAAGATTCAGAAATTTGGTTCTCTGTTAAGTGCAATGGTTATGCCAAATATCGGTGTATTCATTGGATGGGGCCTTTTAACAGCACTGTTTATTGATACAGGATGGACACCAAATGCTTATTTAAACAAACTGGTTTCACCAATTTTAACGTACTTATTACCTTGCTTGATCGGATATACCGCAGGATCTAATATTTATGGACGACGAGGAGGAGTCATTGGTGCATTTGCAACCATGGGAGCAGTTGTAGGAGCAGATGTGACAATGCTTGTTGCAGGTATGATCTTAGGACCTGTAGCAGCAATTTGCATTCGAGCATTTGATAAAGCAGTGGAAGGAAAAGTAAAACCAGGATTGGAAATGTTAGTTGATAACTTTTCACTTGGGATTATTGGATTTGTGATCTGTATTATCGGTTATGTAGGAGTAGCACCGATTATGACAGCGATTCAGACAGTACTGACAGGAGGAGTTCAGTATCTGACAGATCACAATATGCTGCCATTAACAGAATTGTTTGTACAGCCTGCAGAAATTTTATTCTTAAATAATGCGATCAATCACGGAATTATGACACCTCTTGGATTGCAGCAGGCAGCAGAAGCGGGAAAATCAGTCTTATTCTTAGTAGAAGCAAGTGGGGCTGCATGGGTAGGACTAAGTTTAGCATTTGCAATTTTTGGAAATAAATCAGCAAAGAAATCAGCACCAGGAGCTGTGATCATCATGTTCTTTGGTGGTATCGCAGAGGTATGTTTTCCATACTGCCTGACAATGCCATTAACGATCATTGGACCAATTCTTGGAAACATGTTCTCTTTATTCGTACTTACAAACTTTGGTGGAGGTGTCGTTGGACCAGTATCTCCAGGATCAGTTATTTCTTATTATATGATGACACCAAAAGCATGTATGTTAGTGAATACGATTGCATATTTTGGATCTTTAGCAATCTCATTTGCAGGAGCAGCAATTGTATTAAAAGCATTTAAACATGATGAGGAAGAAGAAGGAATCAAAGAACTTGCTGCAACAGCAGATGCTAAGATTCAGAAATTAAATAAAGTGATCTTTGCGTGTGATGCAGGAATGGGATCTTCTGCAATGGGAGTTACGATTCTTAAGAAAAAACTAGAAGAAATCGGATTAAAACCAGAAATCAAGCACGTAGCAGTTGCAGACATTCCAAAAGATGCGGATGTAGTTGTTACAAATGTAAACTTGGAAGAGCGAGCAAAAATGTCACTAGAAGGAACCAATATTCCAATTCTTACATTAAGTAATTTCATGGATCAGACCGAATATGAAAGAATTATCGTAGAGATTCAGAGAGTGTTAGGACATGATGTACCAGATGTATTTTGCAAAGATAATATTGTGTTAAATGCAAAATATGCAAATAAGGAAGAAGCAATCAAAGCTTGTGCAGATATCTTTATTAAGGGTGGATATACAGATGAAAGTTATAAGGCAGATATGCTGCAGAGAGACAAAGAAGCCTCTGTGTATTTAGGGAATGGAGTTGCGCTTCCACATGGACTTGCAAGTTCCAAAGAAACGATCAAAAACTCAGGAATCTGTTTTGTACAGGTACCAGATGGAGTAGATTTTAACGGAGAAAAAGCATATCTTCTCGTAGGTGTTGCAGGAAAAGGAGAAGAACATGTAGAACTCCTTGGAAAGATCGGACAGACTTTAATGGATGAAGGTGTGATCGAAAAATTAAAAAATTCGACATCAAAAGAAGAAGTTATCAACTTATTAAATCTATAGATGATAATGCGGCATCTAATGAATCAAAGGATGTTGCAATCAAAAGAAAGGTGGAATATAACACATGAAAACAGCAGTACATTTTGGAGCAGGAAAAATTGGTCGTGGATTTATCGCAGATTTATTACATGATAGTGGGTATAAAATTGTTTTTGCAGACGTTGTACAGCCATTAGTTGACCTTGTGAACGAAACACATGAATACAGTCTGTTTTTGATCGATCATGATTATGAAGAAAAAGTGATCGACCAGGTGGAGGCATATTCCACCATCACACAGGAAGATAAAGTAATAGAAGCAATCAGTGAAGCAGAAGTATTAACAACATCAGTTATGGCAACAAATCTTCCCAAAGTAGCTCCAACGATCACAAAAGGACTAAAAGCAAGAGTCAAAGCAGATCAGGAAAAGAAACTTGTTGTTATGGCTTGTGAAAATGCAATCATGGGAACAGATATCTTGAAGAAAGCAATGATTGAAACAGGTATCATGACAGAAGAAGAAATGGATCAAGTTGCAGTATTTCCAAACACAGCAGTTGATCGCATGGTATTTGATGGACATCATCATGGAAAAGACGGAATCGAAGTTGGAGATGCATTTGAATTACCGATCGAGAAAAACAAATTAGAAGATCCTAAGTCACAACCAATCAAAGGTGCAGAATACGTAGATAATCTGGCAAAATTCTTACAGAGAAAAATCTATATGGTAAACTGTGCACACGCAGTCACAAGTTACTTTGGATTTGTAAAAGGATACAATACAGTACAAGAAGGATTAGCAGATCCACAGATTCTTGAAGATGTAAAGAAAACAGTTTTAGAATCAGCATCAGCACTTGAGAAGATCTATGGATTTGCACATGAAAATCTGGTGGAGTACATGAATGCAATGATTATCAAGAGATTTACAACACCAGGTGTATCAGATCCAATCACAAGAGTTGCAAGAGAACCAATCAGAAAAATATCAGCCAATGACCGAATCATGGGACCAGCGATCCAGTGTGAAGAATTAGGACTTGATAATAGCTGTTTATTAAAAGGAGCAGCATGTGCAATGTTCTATAAAAATGAAGAAGATGCACAGGCAGTGGAATTACAAAACTATATCAAAGAAAATGGCCCAGAAGCAGCCGTTGTAAAATATATTGGATTAAAACCAGAGGATCGAATGACGAAAGTTATTGTAGAAGAATATAAAAAATTAAAATAAAAGCGATAAAAATATTTAACAGAAGTAATGAATTATATGGAGGACAAGTGACATGGTATATCGAATTCCAGCAGTCAATTTAGTAGGGCGTGGTTGTCTTGCACAATTAAAGGATGAAATTGGAACTTTAGGATGTAAAAAAGCCCTTGTAGTCAGCGATAAGTTTTTGACAGAAAATGGGGTAGTTGAGAAAGTAACAAAGGTATTAGATCAAGTTGGAATTGAACATACATTATATAATGATGTAAAACAGAACCCAAGCGTTGCAAATGTAGAGGGTGGATTGGAAGTATTAAAAAAAGAAAACTGTGATTTTATCGTGAGTATCGGTGGAGGATCACCACAGGATTGTGGAAAAGCAATTTCTGTTCTTGCTACAAATGGTGGAAAAATTACAGATTACGAAGGCGTAAATAAATCTCAAAAGAAATGTTTACCAATCGTAGCAATTGCAACTACAGCTGGAACATCAGCGGAAGTCACGATCAACTATGTGATTACAGACGAAGAAACGCATATTAAAATGATCATGGTAGATAGAAATACATTAGCATCTATCACAGTCAATGATCCAGAACTAATGTTAAGTAAACCAGCAGGATTAACAGCAGCAACAGGTATGGATGCATTAACACATGCAATGGAAGCAGTTGTTGCAAACGGAGCAATTGATGTTACAGATGCAACAGCATTGTATGCGATCAAACAGATTTTTGAATATCTTCCAAGAGCAGTGGAAAATGGACAGGATATTGAAGCCAGAGAACAGATGTGCTATGCATGTTTCTTAAATGGAATTGCCTTTAGTAATGCAGGATTAGGAAATGTTCATGCAATGGCACATCAGCTAGGTGGATTATATGATCTCCCACACGGAGTATGTAATGCGATGTTACTTCCAATCGTAGAAGAAGAAAATGCAAAACAGGCTCCAGCAAAATTCCGTGTTATGGCAGAAACAATTGGAATGGATGTAGAAGGAAAGACAGACGAGGAGTGTATGGACTTTGTAATTGGTAAGATCAAGGAATTATCAGAGAGAGTAGGAATTCCTAAAACATTGTCAGAACTTGGAGTAGAAAATCCAGATTTTGAAACCCTAGCAGAAAATTCCATGAAAGATGCATGCGCAGGAGCAAATCCAGTATTTTTTGATAAAGAATTATTGATCAAACTGTTTAAGAAAATTGCCTAAGTTTTATAAAATGAAAAAGATCTGCATTGATATCATTTAACTCAATGCAGATTTATTTTCACGAATATACGAAAACGATATTCTCTATTTATTCGCCAAATTATTATTCTGATACCGAGAATCAAACGTAACCTCATCATCAAACCACTCAGGTCCTTCATATTCCACAGCAACCTCCTCGCTAGGAAATTCCACCTCAGCCATTACAAGCCCCTCATATTCTCCATGAAAGACATCCAGCTCAATAATAAATCCATGTTCATCCGGAATCTTATAACGAGTCTTAGAAATTAAAATCCCATCCACCTTTGGAAGCAGATGCTCATAAGCTGCTTTATCAAGTGGAAATTCATGCTCAGTTCTAGCCATCAATCCTTTACTCTTGAAAGTTAAGAAATACTGCTTATTCATTCTGCGGATACGAATCACAGGTTCCATGCAAAGATAGCCCTGTTCGATCTCAGAGTGTGGATAAGAATCCAGATTATCAGGTAAGTTGTGGACGATAAATTTTCTTTCGATTTCCATGGGCATTTCCTCCTTGAAGTGCAGATCCTAAGCCTTTTTAAGGCGCATACTTTTTCTTTATTATACCCATCGTCTATGATATAATCAACAAAGATTCGAGAAAAAGACAAAGGAGATGAATATAAATGCGTTTAAGAAATGTACCAGGAGCGAGAGAGACGATCATTGAAAATAAGTTCTCTATTCAGCAGCCAGAACAGATGAAAGGAAAATGGGCAGAGGTATTCCAAAATGACCATCCGATCCACATCGAAGTAGGAATGGGAAAAGGACAGTTTATCATAGAAATGGCAAGAAGAAATCCAGAAGTAAACTATATTGGAATCGAAAAATATTCAAGTGTCTTAGTAAGAGCTGTAGAGAAATTAGAAGATTTTGAACAGGATAACCTTCGTTTGATCCGTATGGATGCAGAGAATATCGAAGAAGTGTTTGATAAAGACGAAGTAGACAGGATCTATTTAAACTTCTCTGATCCATGGCCAAAAGACCGCCATGCAAAGAGAAGACTTACATCTACAAGATTTTTAGAACGATATGATAATATTCTGACACCGGAAGGAAGAGTTATGTTTAAGACAGATAACAAAGACTTATTTGACTTCTCCTTAGAGCAGGTAGAAGAAGCAGGATGGATCCTGGAAAATCACACATACGATCTTCATCACAGCGAATATAATGAAGGAAATGTCATGACAGAATACGAGGAGAAATTTTCAGCTAAAGGAAATCCAATCTGTCGTTTAGTCGCATATCGTCATGCCAAGTAAAAGGATTGCATAAAATAAACAAAAAGTGGTAATATAATCATGAAACAAGGAAAGTTTCGATGCAAGATCCAGTTGTTTCTATATTTGCATCCATGCATGAACAGATGGGTCTGTCAATTTTTTCAGTCACTAGACGAAGCAAAACGATGTTTAAATAAATAGCAAAGGATAGGTGAATTATTATGGAATATACATTTACAAGTGATAATTTTGAAGAAGAAGTATTAAAAAGTGATGTGCCAGTATTAGTAGATATGTTTGCAACATGGTGCGGACCTTGTAAGATGATGGCACCAGTGGTAGCACAATTAGCTGAAGAATATGAAGGAACTGTAAAAGTCGGAAAACTTGATATCGATCAGAATGTTGATATCGTAGCACAGTACAAGATCATGTCAGTTCCAACATTTTTAGTGATCAAAGATGGAGAGGTTAAGGCAAAACTGATCGGAGCAGTATCCAAAGAAGAATTAGTTGAAGCAATCGATCAGGCAAAGTAGTAAGATGAATATATTAAATATTGAACATATCAGCAAAATTTATGGAGAGAAAGTCATTTTTGATGACGTATCTCTTGGAATCCACAGTGGTGATAAGATCGGTGTGATCGGGGTCAATGGTACAGGAAAGACTACATTATTAAAGATCATTGCCAAGATCAACGAGCCAGACAAAGGCCAGATCATCTGTGGAAATGGGATCCGTGTATCTTATCTTCCACAGAATCCTGAATTTCCGAAGAAACAAAGCATTCTTGAATATGTGATGGATGGGAAAGAACATCAGGACTGGAAGACAGAGAGTGAAGCAAAGACGATCCTTACAAAACTTGGAATCTATGATTTTGACGAAGGATGCGATCATTTATCTGGAGGCCAGAAGAAGAGAGTTGCACTCGCAAGAACTTTAGTAGATCCAACCGAAGTACTGATCCTTGACGAGCCAACGAACCACTTAGATAACGATATGGTTCTATGGCTGGAAGAATTTTTAAACAGCTTTAGAGGCGTATTGATCATGGTAACCCATGACCGTTATTTCTTAGATCGTGTAACGAATAAGATCGTAGAGATCGACAAAGGAAAACTTTACGAATACGATACCAACTATTCTGGATTCGTAGAGTTAAAAGTCCAGCGCGAAGAGATGGAATTAGCCACAGAACGTAAGCGCCAGAGCTTGCTTCGCGTGGAAATGGAATGGATGAAACAGGGAATCAAAGCGAGAGGAACCAGACAGAGAGCAAGAACCGAACGTTTTGAAGAACTAAAGAATGCCAAAGGTCCATCCATGCAGCAAAATGTTGAGATGGATTCGATCAGCAGCCGTCTTGGAAAGACAACGATTGAGTTAGAACACATTTCCAAAGGATTTGGTGACAAACATCTGATCAATGATTTCTCTTATATTGTATTAAGAGATGATAGGATTGGATTTATCGGTCCAAATGGATGCGGAAAATCTACGCTTATGAAGATGATCATGGGAATTCTTCAGCCAGACGAAGGGAATATCACGATTGGTGATACTGTAAAGATCGGATATTTTGCACAGGAAAATGAAGATATGACAGGTGATATCCGCGTTATTGATTATATTAGAAATGTTGCAGAATACATTCAGACAACCAAAGGACAGGCAAGTGCATCCCAGATGTTAGACAGATTTTTATTCCCGCCAGAACTTCAGTATACACCATTGGATAAACTTTCTGGTGGAGAACAGAGACGTCTTTACTTATTAAAAGTACTGATGGAAGCACCAAATGTTCTGATCCTGGATGAGCCGACCAACGACCTTGACATTCAGACATTAACGATCTTAGAAGATTATCTGGATACGTTCGCAGGAATCGTGATCACGGTATCACATGACCGATATTTTCTTGATCGTATTGTAAACAGGATCTTTGCGTTTGAAGAAGGCGGGCATTTAAAACAGTACGAAGGCGGTTATACGGATTATCTGGAGAAAGTAAAGCCAATTGCGAAACAAGAAAAAAGCAAACCAGAGAAAAAAGAAAATAATGGAAAGAAATTTCAGAAAGAACATCAAAAGAAGCTCAAGTTTACATACAAAGAACAAAAAGAATTTGAAACGATCGATGATGATATCGCGAAACTGGAGGAAAAAATAGAACAGTTAGATGAAGAGATCATGGAAAATGCAACGAATTCTGGTAAATTAGCAGAGCTTACGCAGCAAAAAGAAGAGACAGAAGAAGCTTTGAATGAAAAGATGGACCGTTGGGTATATTTAAATGATCTGGCAGAACAGATAGCGAATCAATAACAATAAAAGAGGATTGACTCACAAAATATCATATGAGTCAATCCTCTTATTATATTAAGCTTCTTTTTCTAACTTAATATTCTTCTTATACAATCGATAATCCACCCAGTTTCCGATCAAAAATTGAACGGTAGCAAAAAACGGAACTCCAAGGAACATTCCAAGTGGACCGAAATAAGCGCCACCGACAGTGATGGAAAATAAAATCAGTAGTGGACGAACTCCGGTAGATTCTCCAAGGATCTTAGGTCCAAGGATCAGACCGTCAAACTGCTGTAGGACAAAAACCATGATAATAAAGATCAGGCACTTCGTCGGACTTACGATAAAAAGAATAAAAGCGCCGGGAACTGCACCAATGATCGGTCCAAAATAAGGAATCATATTTGTGACGCCGATAATAACACTGATCAATACAGTATAAGGAAGTTTTAAAATAGTCATCGCAACAAAAGCCAGTAAGCCAATGATCAGAGAATCAATGGATTTTCCGATAATGAAACCAGAAAAAATATTATGACAATCTTTTAAAGTGCGAAGTACACGATAAGAGAAATTTTCATTAAAGATTGCAAGAACCAATCGTTTTCCAGCATTTTTTAAAATAAATTTATCGATTGTCATATAAATAGAAACAATAAATGCGATAAACAGGTTAAATAATCCCTTGGCAAAAGACATGGAAGCCTCATAAAGCATAGGGACGATATTGGTCAGAAGATTGTTGGTCAGTTCGAAAAGCTTTGGTAATGTCTTTGTCTCGATCATATCGGCAATCTGACCAGGAAACATATCTGTGCTGTTCTCACGATAATGTTCAAAAATCGACATTATCGATTTATAAATATCGGGAATCATCAGGGATAGTTCACGAATACTGTCATATAACTGTGGAATGATAAATCGAAGACATACAATGATAAAACCAACCATGACAAGATAACTGATCAAAATGGCGAGTCCACGCTGTGTACTGGCAGATTTCTTCTTTAAAAGTTTTATTGATACATTTCTTTGAAAGAAAGCTACAACAGGGTTTAAAATATAGGCAATCAGAAATCCCATAAAAAATGGAAATAAGATTTCCCATAATTGAGAGATCAGTTTGCTTGTATTAGACCATTGTGTTATAAAGCGGAAGATCACACATCCGATCAGGATAACAGCAATGGTATAGATAGAAATCGTAAAATACTTTTTATTCGATTCGAATTTGTGGTTGCTTGGCATTTGAGACTCCTCTTAGAATGATAGTTAATCAGTAATATCATCTATTATAGACGTTTCCAAGATCAGTTACAAGACAATATAAGATTTAAATAAAAGAAAAACACCATCCCCGGCTACAAAATCAACCAAAAACAGTGCTTTAGTACGCGATGAGGGGTTCGAACCCTCGACACCCTGATTAAGAGTCAGGTGCTCTACCAACTGAGCTAATCACGCTTAAATTATGTTGTTTTTACTGCGCTTCCTTAACGCAAGATTTATTATATACGAATGTTTTAAGAAATGCAAGCATTATTTTTAATTTTTTTTATTTTTTTTTACAAAAAATTTAAAGAAAGTTAATAACGGTACAAAAAAAGCCCGAAATATGGTATTCTAGAGACTGGAAAGGGGATAAAATTTCATGGATAAAATAGCGGTCGCACAGACAACATCTTCCGGAAACTGGAGAGAAAATATAGAAAAAGCAAAACAATATATAAAGAAAGCAACAGAAGAAGAGGCAGTTATGATCATTTTTCCAGAATATTTCATGAATTATTATCCGGATGCTGAACACAACTATACAAAAAAGGCACAAAGCTTGCATGGCGAATTTGTACAGGCAATGAAGATGCTTGCAAAAGAGTTTAAGATGTGGATCATTTTTGGGATGAATGAACAGACTGTGGATGAAACAAAGAACTACAATACAATGGTAATCCTGAATGATCTGGGAGAACTTGTGTCTGATTATAAAAAGACACATTTGTTTAATGCATATAAATGGAATGAATCAATGAATACGCTTAAGGGGGATTGTTTGTTTACACCGATTAAGACACCTGCAGGTGTGATCGGACTTGGAATCTGTTATGATCTCAGATTTCCGGAACTTGCAAGATATGAAGCATTATCTGGAGCTCAGGTCATGTTATATCCAGCGGCATGGGTTAAGGGTGAAGGAAAATTTATGCAGTGGGAGACACTTCTTCGGGCAAGAGCAATTGAAAATGAGATGTATGTTTTAGGATGTTGTCATTACAGTAAGGAACATTACATGGGAAGAAGTACTGGATTTGCACCAGATGGAACCAGATTGTATTTAGGAGAAGAAAAGGAAGAGCTGCTCTATGCACAGATAGATAAAGAACAGATTCAAAATATAAGAACAGCCAATCCTGTCTTTGAAAACAGGAGAAGAGATCTCTACGATTAAATAAAATAATACAAATCAGGGTAGGAATCAGAAAGAGGTAGTATCATATGGAAGATAGAAGAAGTATAGCAAAGAAGGCAGCAATAGGAGTCGCACTGGTGATCGCAGCTGCGGGAGCTGTATTATTCTATAAGAATAATATTGCGATGAATCCAGGTGACACATTATTAAAATATATGTCATATGTAGAAGATGGAAAGTATGAAAAGATGTACGATCTTTTGAATGAAGAAAGCAAAAAAAGTATTTCAAAAGAAGAATTTATCAAGAGAAATAAAAATATTTATAAGGGAATCGGGGTCCAAACGATTGATGCTGATGTAACTTCAAAGAAGAGATCAACAACCGTGACATATCACGTAAAAATGCAGACAAATGCTGGAATTATTACCTATAATAACCGTACAGATTTTGTCAAAGAAAATCATAGATATCGCATAGATTGGGATGACTCCGTTATTTTTCCGCAATTAGGAGCAGAAGACAAAGTCAGAGTAAAAACTTTATATGCCAAAAGAGGAAGGATCAAAGATGCACAGGGAAATGCACTTGCTGTACAGGGTAAGATCTATTCTGTAGGATTTGTTCCTGGGAAGATGGATGGTAATTCCGTAAAACTTGCGGCAAAGAAATTAGGATTATCCAAAGAAGAGATACAGAAGAAACTTGATCAAAAATGGGTGACGGATGATTCTTTTGTACCATTGATCAAATTAAAAGAATATTCAAAAGATCTTCTAAATGTGAAAGGGATCATTGTTTCCACAGAAACTGGGAGAATCTATCCACTTGGGGAGGCAGCAGCACATCTTATCGGTTATATGCAAAATGGCGAAGGAAAAGCAGGACTTGAGAAATTATATGATGAGCAGCTTTCTGGCACGAATGGCTTAGAGATATACATAGAAGATTCTAATGGACAGAAAAAACAGTCACTGGCGGTCAGATCTCAGACAGATGGAAAGGATTTAACAACAACGATCAACAGTAGTTTGCAAAAGGCTATTTACGAACAGTATAAAAATGATAAAAGTGCTCATGTTGCATTGAATCCTTCAACAGGAGAGGTCAAGGCACTTGTAAGTACTCCGTCTTATGATGCACAGGCATTTATCTTAGGAATGAGCCAGAAGAAATGGAATGTGATCAATAGCGATCAAAGACTGCCAATGCAAAATCGCTTTAAAGCAACATTTGCACCAGGATCATCCATCAAACCGATCATAGCAGCGATCGGACTAAGCCAGAATAAATTTCGTGCAAATGATGACTTTGGAAACAGTGGAAAATGCTGGCAGAAGGATAAAAGCTGGGGTGGTTATTACGTAACAACATTGCACGATTATAATGGGCATAATCTGCAAAATGCAATGATCTATTCTGACAATATTTATTTTGCAAAAGCAGCCCTGAAGATAGGAAAAGATACCTTGAAGGATCAGCTTGACAACTTAGGTTTTGGAGAAAGTCTGAAATTTACATTTGGACTAAACGCTTCATCCTATGGAAGTGAAGGATTTACTTCCGATATTCAGTTAGCTGACAGTGGATATGGACAGGGGAAAATGATGGTAAACCCGGTACATATGGCAGCAATCTACACAGCATTTTCTAATAATGGTAATATGCTGAAACCGTATCTGGTCAAAGAAAACGGATCAAAAAAACAAGTATTAAAGGAAACTATATTTACCAAACAAGCTGTGAATACCGTAAATGAAGCTATGCGACAAGTAATCAGAGATCCCTCTGGTACGGGACACGCAGCGAACATAGAAGGGGTAGATCTTCGAGGAAAGACAGGAACTGCAGAGATCAAACAATCACAGACAGACACAAAAGGAACAGAAATCGGCTGGTTTGTGACCATAATGCCAGCAACAAACAATAGGGAAGCATTGGAACTGGTATCCATGACAGAAAACGTGAAGAAACGAGGCGGAAGTGGATACGTGGTCAATAAAACAAAGAAGATCATGGAAGAATACCTGCAGTAGATCAGCTGCAGGTATTCTTCCATGATTGATGATTTCAGGCATCGAAATCCTATTCTAATTACAATCTTTATAAAGTTTATAGATATCTTTATTTTCCAAAGTAAAATGATCTTTGATGCAATGATATAAAGACTCAATATTTTCAGGTGTTTCTTCTAATTCATCAGCAATTTGAATTAAATTCTTGGATTTTTCAATTTTTTTCTTGATTTGTTGTATTAATCGAAAGTAATCTCCCTCAGCAAGTCCTTCAGCAAGTCCCTCAGCGCGTCCTTCAGCAAGTCCCTCAGCGCGTCCTTCAGCACGTGCTTTTCGTTTCTCAAGAATTTTTTCTTCCCATTCCTGCATATATTTCACTCCAATCTCTTCGCTGGATTTTACGATATTGACATGTTTTTTTATTTCCTGAAGGCGTGGTGTAGAGCAAAAGATATCTTCGGTAGTATGTTCCATATAGTATAAAAGTTCTTTTAATTCGGAACTGATATCTTCGGGATTTTGACCATGAGTATTTAGAAAAATACGTATAGCACCATCGTTTAAAGGTTGACCAGTTTCATTGCAGTTCATTTGAAAAGTATATTGATATAATCCTTCCCCAAAAAGATCAAAAGGTGCAATAATAATAGAATAACAATCTTTCATCTTTGAAAAATCTATCTCTCCCGGGTCCAGAAGTTTCGAATCAATTAATGCCTGATAAAAACGACTTCTGTGAGGAAGATTTTTGGTATTTTCCTTTTGTGCTTCTATATTATATACAGCATCCGTATCATCCTCAGCCCATACATCAAGGCGCACCTGACGTTTTAAAGGCGATGTACGCTTTTCATGTTCGGATTGAGGATGTCCTTTAATGGATATGTCTTGGCCAAGAATAATAGATAATACGTTTTCAAAAGTTTCTGCATCTTCCATAACTTCAGCAAATAAAAAACGATCAAGTAAAGTTAAATCCTGTAGCGATTTTTTAGTTTGACTCATAAGTTTCTCCTTTCATTTTATATTGAAATGTAGTTTATAGCAATAATTAATAGTTAAGAAAAGTATAATGAGAGTATCAAAAGTATTTTAATAAGAATAAGAGAAAGAAGATTTTGAAATAAAATGTAAAATATTTACATGGAATATATTAACAAAAATAATTATAAATGTCAATTATATTCACGAGCATGATGAGAATGGTTTTTGATATCTTAGAATTATAAAATAAAATTTATAATTTCTTTACAACCAATTCATTGCTATTCTGCATAGGTTTGCGTATAATTACCATTATACTTAAATGTGATATCCATAATAGAACAGATATCAAAGAAGGAGAAGTCTATGAGAGATAAATTCAACCAATTCATGCAGGGCAGATACGGAAATGACGATCTGAACCGCTTTTTAATGAAGATTATTTTAGCAGCATTTGTACTATCACTATTTACAGGAAGAATCGTATTTGGCGGCGTAGTATCACTTAGCCGTATTTTTTATTGGATCGCATTAGCACTTTTGATTTATTGCTATATCCGTATGTTTTCAAGAAACATCTATAAACGAGCCGAAGAAAACAGATGGTTCCTGAATAAAACATCCAATATGCGGGGACTCTGGAGCAATAGAAAATACAAAGCACAGCAGATGAAGAACTACCATATTTACAAATGTCCAGGATGTGGACAGAAGATCAGAATTCCAAGAGGAAAAGGAAAGATAGAAGTTCGTTGTCCAAAGTGTCGTACCACATTCGTAAAGAGGAGCTAAAATGTTTGGGTATATCATTGTCAACAAATCAGAGATGAAATTCCGCGAATTCGATGTCTATCACGGATACTATTGTGGTTTGTGCAGAAAATTAAAAGAACATTATGGAAAGTTTGGTCAGATCACACTTTCCTATGATATGGTCTTTGTATTGATGACCTTAACCAGTCTTTATGAATTAGAAACAACAAAGAGTATGAAGCGATGTGTCACACATCCATTGCAAAAACATGAGGAAAGAGTAAACAATATCACGGATTATGTCGCGCACATGAATATTTTGTTAACTTATTACAAATGTAAAGATGATTGGAATGATGACCGCAAATTAGAGAAGTTGGTATTAGAAAAAATTTTATACCATAAAAGTGGGTTTTCCAGAAATTTTTATAGGGAAAAATGGAATAAGATCAATGATATATTAGAAAAGCTGTCAGAAGAAGAGAAAAAAGACAATCAGGATATCGACCAGATGTCAGGGATGTTTGGAAAGGTCATGGCAGAGATCATGTTGTATCAGGATGATGAGTGGAAAGAACTTCTGAATCAATTTGGATTTTTCCTTGGTAAATTCATTTATTTGATGGATGCATATGAAGATATTGAAGATGATCTGAAGAATCACAACTATAATCCACTGAAAAATATATATACAAAACCGGAATTTGAAGATATGATCCATCAGATTCTAACGATGATGATGGCAGAGTGTTCGAAAGCTTTTGAACAGCTTCCACTGATCGATGATATAGATATATTGAGAAATGTCTTATATTCCGGAGTATGGTATCGATACGAACAGGTACGAGAGAAACGAGAAAAAGAAAAGGAAGAAAAGAATGTCTGATCCATATGAAATTCTAGGAGTGCAAAGAGGTGCTTCAGAAGAAGAAATAAAAAAAGCATATAAAAGATTAAGCAGAAAATACCATCCAGATGCCAATCTTGATAATCCAAAGGCAGCTGAGGAGAAATTTAAAGAGCTCCAGCAAGCTTATCAACAGGTTATGAAGGAGAAAACAACCGGATACAGCCAAAGTTCTTATGGTGGATACCAGAGTCAGGGGAATCCTTATGGTGGACAAGGGAATCCATATGGAAATCAACAAGGGAATCCGTATGGAGAATGGAATCCATTTGAGGATATTTTTGGACAATTTAGTGGTTATTACACAAATGGCGGAGCTCAGCAAAGACAGAAGACAACGACAGGATATGAGAAGGACACGCATTTAAGAGCAGCAGGTAATTATGTAAGGAATGGTTATTATCAGGAAGCAAGGAATGTTTTAGATGGCATGGAACCAGCCAGAAGAAATGCGAGATGGTACTATTACAGTGCAGCTGCCAATCAAGGCCTTGGAAATAATGTAACTGCTATGGAACATGCAAAACAGGCAGTTTCCATGGAACCTGATAATTATGAATATCAGATGTTATTACAACAGCTGCAAGGAAATGGTTCTTGGTATCAGCAAAGACAAAGTACTTATCAGAATCCATATTCCACAGGTGGAGACTGGTGTATGAAGATGTGCATGTTAAATTTGATGTGCAACTGTTGTCTCGGTGGCAGATACTGGTGTTGATCTGTAAAACAACACTGATTTAGGAGGGAAGACTATGAGCAAAGTAATAGGAATAGATTTGGGAACAACAAATTCTTGTGTAGCAGTGATGGAAGGTGGAGTACCAGTTGTGATTTCAAATGCAGAAGGTGGAAGAACCACGCCATCAATAGTGGCATTTGCGAAAAATGGAGAACGACTGGTTGGAGATCCAGCAAAACGACAGGCGGTAACGAATGTGAGTCGTACAGTTGCATCCGTAAAACGTCAGATGGGAACAGATCGTAAAGTAAAAATTGATGGGAAGAAATATACACCAGAAGAAATTTCAGCGATGATCCTGGCCAAATTAAAAAAGGATGCAGAAAGCTATCTCGGGGAAGAAGTAACGAGAGCCGTGATTACAGTACCAGCTTATTTTAGCGATGCTCAGAGACAGGCTACAAAGAATGCTGGAAAGATTGCGGGATTAAGTGTGGAACGTATCATTAACGAACCGACATCTGCTGCATTGGCGTATGGACTAGACAAATCCGTATCCCAGAAGATCATGGTATATGATCTTGGTGGAGGAACTTTTGACGTTTCGGTGATCGAGATTGGTGATGGAGTTGTTGAAGTACTGGCAACGGCTGGAAATAATCATCTTGGAGGAGATGATTTTGATCAAAGGATCATGAATTATCTGATCGGGGAATTTAAAAAAGCAGAAGGGATCGATCTGTCTAAGGATCAGACAGCTGTTCAGAGGATCAAAGAAGAGGCAGAAAAAGCAAAGAAAGAATTATCT